>ERZ824598.123-NODE-123-length-127956-cov-38.668861_pt1 | contig 127956 bp, 101 predicted proteins | sample MGYA00519934_ERZ824598 | MGnify/ENA primary metagenome ERZ824598 (study PRJEB31778, sample SAMEA3449177) | human gut metagenome | biome: human gut; feature: human-associated habitat; material: faeces | place: United Kingdom | collected 2010/2012 ... | reverse complement strand
CACGCAATGTCTTTCCTTTTTTGGCGCGGTGTTGCACTTGATATGATAATCTAAGAACGCCCCTTCGCCTCCCCCTCCCCCTTACTTCGGCTTTCTTTCCGCGTCGCAGTAGATGCAGCGGTAGATGCGGCGGGCGCGGTCGGTCAGGCGGAAGACTTGGTCGAGGGAGGGTTCGACGGTCGTGATGCAGCGCGGGTTCTTGCAGCGGATGACGTTCACCAAGCGTTCGGGAAGCTCCAAGCGCTTCTTCTCCACCACCACGCCGTCTTTGATGATGTTCACCGTCGTGCCGGGGTCAACAAAGCCCACGACATCCAAATCAATGTCGATTTCGTCGTCAATCTTGATGATGTCCTTCAGCCCCATGGCTTCGCTGCGGGCATTTTTGATGATGGCGACCGGGCATTGCAGCTCGTCCAGATGCAGATAGCGGTAAATATCCATCGCGCGGCCCGCCTTGATGTGGTCAAGCACAATGCCGCGGTGAATCGCGTCAATCTTCATACAATCCCTCCAGCAGCGTCGAAATCAGTGCCATGCGCACAAAGCGCCCGTTGCGCACCTGCTCAAAGTACATGGCGCGCGGGTCAGCGTCCACCTTGGTGGAAATCTCGTTCACGCGGGGCAGCGGGTGCAGTATCGCCATATCGGGCTTTGCCGTTTTCAGCTTGTCCGGGTCAAGAATGTAGGTGTCCTTCAGGCGAATGTAATCCGCCTCGTTGAAGAAGCGTTCCTTCTGCACGCGCGTCATGTACAGCACGTCCAGTTCGGGCATAACCTCATCCATCGTCTCCACCTCGCGGAAGGGAATGCCGTCGTCCGCCAGCTTCTGCGTGATGTATGCCGGCACGCGCAGTTCCGGCGGCGAAATCAGCACAAACTCCACGCCCGGATAGCGGCTCATGGCGCCAATCAGGCTGTGCACCGTGCGCCCGAATTTCAAGTCGCCGCACATGCCGATGGTCACATGCCCCAGTTCGCCGCGCGCCGTGCGAATCGTCAGCAGATCGATCAGCGTCTGCGTCGGGTGATTGTGTCCGCCGTCGCCCGCGTTGATAATCGGCACGCGCGAAGTCAGCGTTCCCGCCATCGGCGCGCCTTCCTTCGGGTGACGCATGGCGATGATGTCGCAGTAGCAGCTGACCGTGTGGATGGTGTCCATCAGGCTTTCGCCCTTCGTCGCCGACGACGTATCCGCCGACGAGAAGCCCAGCACGCTGCCGCCCAGCGACAGCATCGCCGATTCAAACGAAAGCCGCGTGCGTGTACTCGGCTCGAAGAACAGCGTCGCCAGAATCCGCCCGTGCATCGTGTCGCGGTATGCCGCCGGATTCGCCTTCATTTTGTCCGCCAGATCCAGAATGCTCTCGATTTCGTCCACCGACAAATCAGTAATGTCAATCAAATGACGCAAGCGCAAAACCCCTTTCTATCTATCAGAGGGATACCTTTTTGTCCAGCATCCAGCCGCACCCGAACAGACTCAGCAGCACAATCGCCAAGTCGTACAGGGCATACGGCACCATCTGCGGAATCATGTCCGCAAACGTCGTTACCGTGATTTCCGCGTTCGGGTCATACATCGTGTTGAAGACGAGGTTTTCCACCGGGTTCGGCAGCAGCCCCTGCAAATAGCTCAGCCCCCAGTACACGCCGATGAAAATCAGCAGCGCAACCCATGTCCGCCACTTCTTGTCGCGGAAGAGCGTGTGGCTGAGGGTGATGGCGAAATACGCCATCGCAAAGAACGTCAGCAGCGACAGCAGCACCAGCACGAGGTAGAACACAATCGCCAGCACAATCTGTCCGGTCTGAACGCCCTGATTCACCCGCAGGAAGATGTCCATCATGCGCAGGAAGCTCTGCCAGTCGCCCTCATGCGTCATAATGAGCGACAAATCCAGTGCGCCCAGTGCGCCGCACACGCCGCCCAGCAGAACGCCGTTGACGAACGTGTACAGGTACTTGCTGCCCATGATTTTCAACCCGGAATTGGGCGTCATGAAGATAAGATACGCGCTTTTTGCTTTCAGTTCACTCGCATAGCTTGCCACACCGCGGACGAAGATGTACACCGCCGCACCGTAGCTCGCAAACATCATCAGCACCGCCGCAATGACGACGTGCTCCATATGGTCAACGCCCAGCGAAATGAGGAAGTACATTTCCAAGACCGCAATCACGCCCAGCACCGTCAGCAGCGACGTGCGGGCGCGGCGGAACTCATACTTGAGCAGCTTCCACATGCTTCTCTTCCTCCTTTCCGCCGTAAATCGACAGATACAGGTTCGTCAGCGAGCCATGCTTCTCTTCCAGCGCCGCGCGGTCGCCGATGCGCTCCAATACGCCGTTCTTCATGAAGATGGCGACATCGATATACGCATTCAGCTCGTCCACCAAGTGGGTGGAGATAATCATGGTACGTCCGTTTTCGCGGTTGCGGATGATTTCCTCCACCACCTGCTTGCGCGTGAGGATGTCCACCCCGTTGAGCGGTTCGTCAAACATCATCACCTGTGCGTCGCGGCTGAGGGTGAGCGCAAGACGGACTTTGGCGTTCATGCCGGAGGAGAGCGTGCGAATCTTGTCCTTCGGGTTCAGCTCCATACGCTGAAGGGCTTCCTCGTACCGCCTTTCATCGAAGTCCTCGAAGAAATCCGCATAGTACTTGCCTGCGTCCGCGATGCTCATGTAGGAGTAGAAGTAGCTTTCCGTCGGCATGTAGGCAATGTGCTTCTTCGTTTCCGGCCCGACCGGGATGCCATCGAGCGTGATTTCGCCGCTGGTCTGCTTCGTCAGGCCGGCAATCATCTTCATCAGCGTCGTTTTGCCGCTCCCATTCGGGCCCAGCAGCGCATACGTTTTCCCCTTCTCGAAGGTCAGGGACAAATCCGACACCGCCAGCTTATTCTGATACCGGCGCGTCAGGTGCTGAATATCCAGCATGTGGTTTCCTCCTTTGGTTGGCATTCCAATACGCTTTTCAGCGAACGCTGAGAAGCGTATTACCCGTTCATCCAGCTTTCGTCTGAGGGGTTCTGGCGGAACTTCTTCAAGCGGGCAATGTCCTCAGGCTTGATGTACCCTTCTTCCGCTGCGACTTCGCACAGCGTGTCGAAGTTGGACAGGCTGTGGTTGATGACGTTTGCCGCCGCCAGCCGGTCAAGCCCCTTCTGCATTCCGTAGGTGAAGATGGATGCTACGCCGAGAACCTCCGCGCCGGCTTCGCGCAGCACGTCCACGACCTCCAGCACAGAGCCGCCGGTGGAAATCAGGTCTTCGACGACGACGACCTTCTGCCCCTTTTCCAGCTTGCCCTCGATCTGGTTGCCGCGCCCGTGATCCTTATGCCCCGAACGGACATAGCCCATCGGCAGGTTCATCAGGTGCGCGGTAATGGCTGCGTGCGCAATGCCCGCCGTGGACGTGCCCATCAGCACCTCCACATCCGGGTAATACTCCTCGATGACCGCCTTCAACGCCGTTTCCACGTCCGTGCGGACGGCAGGCGCAGTCAGCGTCAGGCGGTTGTCGCAGTAAATCGGCGACTTAATCCCGCTCGCCCAAGTGAACGGTTCATCCGGCCGCAGAAACACCGCGGAAATCGACAGCAAATCCTTCGCAATCATCTTTTCGACATTCTGATTCATAGAGCAATACTTCCTTTCTTACTTATAGGGAGACGCCAGAGGCTCTGCCTCTGGACTCCGGCAGGGCTCTGCCCTGCACCCGCGAAGGGTCTTCGACCCTCTCGACACCCTTTTCGCGATTCAGTTGGTGACACTTTCAGGCAGTGCCCGCGTGTTTATCCTATGAACCTTCGGTTCATACTATTTCCAAATGAGAATGCGCCAAGATGCGCCGCGAATTTTTCACGTTGGCTAACGCGAATGAAACGCAGCGTAGCAGCGCTACGCTAAGTGGAATGAGCGGACGCCAACGGGGAAAAGGCGCAAGCAGATGGCGCAGGTGAATTTGGAAATAGTATCAAATTGAGCATGGGAAACCCCAAAAGTAGCGGCGCCGAAGGTTTCCAAAGGGCGATCGCAGACTTCGTCTGTTTTCATTGCCCTTTGGTCGCCTCCGCAGAGGCGATTCCACTGCAACATACAAATTCAGCTGCAAAAGAAGCCTCAGCTTATTCTCCCAAGAATTCCTTCACGCACCGCTCATATGCCGCCACCGGATCCGCCGCCGCCGTAATCGGCCGCCCGACCACAATGTAGTCGCTGCCGCCCAGCCGCGCCTTTGCCGGGGTCATCACGCGCACCTGATCCCCCACGTCGCCGTCGGCAAAGCGAATGCCCGGCGTCACCGTCAGGAAATCCTGACCGCAGGCTTCCTTCACCAAGGCAGCTTCCAGCGGCGAGCAGACCACGCCGCTCAGCCCCGCCGCTTTCGCGTTCTGCGCGTACTTCTTCACCGTCTCCGGCATCGTCGCGTTGATGAGCAGCTCCTGCTGCATCCGCTCCTCGCTCGTCGAGGTCAGCTGCGTCACTGCCAGCAGCACGCCGCAGGAGCCATCTTCCTTCGTCAAGCCCTCTTTCGCGGCTTCCATCATGGCAATCGTGCCTGCCGCGTGCAGGTTCGTCATGTCCACATCCAGCTTCGAGAGCACCTTCATCGCCTTTTTGACGGTGTTCGGAATGTCGTGCAGCTTCAGGTCAAGGAAAATCTTGTGTCCGCGCGCCTTGATTTCGCGCACAATGTCCGGGCCTTCGGCATAGAACAGCTCCATGCCGATTTTCACAAACGGCTTACGCCCCGTGAACTGGTCAAGGAACGCGAGCGTCTTTTCCTTGTTTTCAAAGTCAAGGGCAATGATAACATCCTTCGCCATGGTGAAAGTCCTCCTTCATTATACTCGTTGAATATCCGACAAGCGTTCGATGCCGAGGCACTCCATTTCGCGTGGCAGATCGTCGATGATTTTCTTGCACGCATACGGGTCAGTGAGGTTCGCCGCGCCGACCTGCACCGCCTTCGCGCCCGCCATCATCATCTCGATGACGTCCTGCGCGCTACTGACGCCGCCCATGCCGATGACCGGGATGCTGACCGCGCCCGTCACCTGATACACCATGCGCACCGCCACCGGGAACACACCCGGCCCGGAGTAGCCGCCCATGACGTTCGCCAGCACAGGGCGGCGGCGCTTGAGGTCAATGCGCATCCCCAGCAGGGTGTTGATGAGCGACAAGCCGTCCGCGCCCGCCTCTTCGCACGCTTTCGCGATGGACACAATGTCCGTCACGTTCGGCGACAGCTTCATGTAGACAGGCTTCGTCGCCACTTGCTTGACGGCGCGGGTGATTTCCGCCGCCGCGTCGGGGTTCGTACCGAACGCCATGCCGCCGTGCCGCACGTTCGGGCAGGAGATGTTGATTTCGAGAATTGCAACCTGCTCTTCCTTCGTCAGCAGCTCGACACAGTGAACGTATTCCTCCACCGAGAAACCGCTGATGTTGGCGATAATCGGCTTATGGAAGATTTTCCGCAGTGCGGGCAGTTCGTGCGCGATGACGTGCTCCACGCCGGGATTCTGCAAGCCGACGGAGTTCAGCATCCCGTTCGAGCATTCCGCAATGCGCGGCGTTGGGTTGCCGAAGCGGCTTTCCGCCGTTGTGCCCTTGAAGGACAGGCTGCCTAAGATGTTGATGTCGTAATACGGGGTGAATTCCTGCCCGAAGCCGTATGTGCCGCTGGCGGGAATGACCGGGTTGTCCAGCGTCACGCCGGACAGGGTGACGCGCAAATCCCTGCTGCTCACCAGATGACCTCCTCTCGCACCAGCACCGGACCGTCCTTGCAGATTCGCTTGTAGCCGCCCTTGACCTTGACCGTGCAGCCCATGCACGCGCCGAAGCCGCAGCCCATGCGCTCCTCGAAGGACAGCTGTGCCGGATGGTCGTCCGCGTTCATAATCGCCTTGAGCATCGGCAGCGGCCCGCACGCACAGATGTCGGTGAAGTCGATTTCCGGCAGCGCGTCCGTCACAAGTCCCTTGATGCCCGCTGACCCGTCCATCGTCGCCAGCACAAACGGTGCGCCGAGCTTCTCCACATCCTCGCGCAGGAACACCTCGTCTGCCGTATTGAACCCCGCCAGCACGGTCGGGTGCTTGCCCGCTTGCATAAGGCAGCGGCACAGCCCCACCATCGGCGGAAGCCCCACGCCGCCGCCAATCAGCAGCGGACGCTCCCCGCAGCGGGTGATGTCGAAGCCGTTGCCCAGCCCGGTCAGCAAATCCAGCTCCGTGCCGGGCTGCATGCGGCACATGGCGTCCGTGCCGTTGCCGACAACCTTGTAGACCAGCGTCAGCGTCTCACTGTCCCAGTCGCAGACGGAAATCGGGCGGCGCAGGTAGAAGCCCGGCACCTGCACCTGAACGAACTGCCCCGGCGCGGTGATGGCGGATGTGTCCCCCTGAAGCACCATGCGGTAGACGCACGATGTCAGCGGGGTATTTTGCTTGATGGCAAAGCGCATGTTGTTACTCCTTCCGGCTCAGCGCGTTATACGCAATCTTGTCGCCGCAGACGGTCAGTCGGCACGCGGCGTGAACCTCCCAGCCCTCAAAGGGTGTTGCGCGCCCCTTGGAGAGGAAGGTGTTCGGGTCAATCTTCTCCTGTGCGTGCAGGTCAAACACGGTCACAGCGGCTTTGTCGCCCACCTGCATCCCGCCATCAATGCGGAAGCGGCGGCGCGGCGCATCCGCCATGCGGTCAATCAGCATTTCCAGCGGCATCTTCCCCGTTTCCACCAGATAGGTGTACAGCAGCGGGAACGCCGTTTCAATCCCGACGACGCCCATTGCAGACCCGCGCAGTCCTTTCGCCTTTTCCTCGGCGGAATGCGGCGCGTGGTCGGTGGCAATCATGTCAATTGTGCCGTCGAGCAGGCCTGCCAGCAGCGCCTCTTGGTCATCCTTGTTACGAAGCGGCGGATTCATCTTGAAGCGCCCCAAGTCCTGCAAGTCATCCTGACACAGCAGCAGATAGTGCGGTCCAGTTTCGCAGGTGATGTTGATTCCCTCCGCCTTCGCCTGACGAATCAGCGCGACGGATTCCTTCGTGCTGACGTGGCAGACGTGGTAGCGGCAGCCGGTTTCGCGGCAGAGGGCAATGTCGCGTTCAATGGGCTTCCATTCGCTTTCGGACGGAATGCCCGGAATGTCGTGCGCCTTTGCGAACGCGCCGTCATGAATCGCGCCGCCTGCGGGAATCCAGCTCATGTCCTCGCAGTGCGCCGCAATGATGCTGTCCGCCGCCTTGCACTTTTGCATGGCTTCGCGCATCGTCTCGGCGGTCTTGACCCCGCGTCCGTCGTCGGAGAAGCCGCACACGCGCCCGCTCAGCGCCGCCATGTCGGTCAGTTCGCCCTCGCCCTTCTGCCCCATCGTGATGGACGCGTACGGACGCACATCAATAACCGCTTCGCCTTGAATCAGCGCTTCCTCCACTGCCAGATGCTCCGAGCTGTCCGGCGCGGGATTCAAATTCGGCATCGCGCAGACGGTCGTATATCCGCCGTGCGCACATGCCGCGCTGCCGGTCGCAATGGTCTCCTTATAAGAAAATCCCGGCTCACGCAGATGCACATGCACATCCACAAAGCCGGGAAAAAGGGCAAATCCACGGCAATCAAACACTTTCTCTGCCGGAAAGGAAAGTTGTTCCCCACGGGCGACAATGACGCCGTTTTCAATTGCCACATCGGTTTGCTTCCACTTGCCCTGTTCCAAGACAGAACCGTCCTTGAGCAGCACTCGCACGTTCAGCCCTCCTGTCGTTTCGGGTTATCCGTGCAATTATAGCAGATTTTCGCGCCGATTGCAAGGTGTATGCGGAAAGTTCCTGTCGAATTGCGAATTTGCAAAAGAGCCACCCGTGCTGGATGGCTCTTTTGTCTTTTATTCGGGGGGATTATTCCGCTTCGACACGCGCGAAGATGTAGCCAACGCCCATGTCGCCGTCCTTCTTGGCGAGGTTGTCGTCAGAGTAGCACAGCACCAGATAGCCAGACGTGGTCATGCCGATGTACTTCATCGTTTCCATGTCCTCGATTTCCACGCCCGTCATGTCCGCGAAACGAACGGTGTCGTCGTCGCCCTTGACGTGGGTCTTGGCGGGGCCGCGGTTGTAGGACGCTGCGGGGTCATAGTCCACCTTCGCGATGACGTTGTTCGCCCATTCGTCCCACGCGCTCTTGACCGTGTAGCTGTCCTCGTCGGAGAAAGTCAGCTCGCCGGACAGGTCGTAGGTGTGGTCGTGGATGTAGGACGCCACGTCCACCATCGTGCCCAGTACCTTGTCGTTCGCGGTCGCGTCCTTCAGCGCGGTGATGGTCAGCGTCGCCGCATTTTCCGGCACAGCCAGCAGGCCGGACTGTTCCACGTCGTATTCCTCCGCGAAATCGGCGGTGATATACGCCGCAACCAGCACCCATTCGCCTTCCCAGTCGTTCAGGCTGGATTCACGGTCGAGGACGAGCAGTTCGTCCATATCCGCGTCCAGAATCGAAGTGGTTTCCGCCATCGCGAAGCAGCCCAGCATCATCGCCAGCGCCATGACCAGAGACAGGATCTTTTTCATTTTGGTTTTCTCCTTTACCATTTCTGCGGTTTATTTCCGCTTTTCGACCTTATTATATCACACCTGTGCGCCAAATTGCAATCATTCCAAACAGATTTTACAATTCAGGCACTTTCGCGGCTTACACCCCGGAGTACGCCGCGAACCCACAGTCAATCGGCAGCACCACGCCGGTAATTGCCGACGCCGCCTCATCATCGGTGAGGAAGAACACGCCGCCAAGGAGTTCCTTGCTGTCCACAAAGCGGCCCATGGGCGTGCCGTTCAGGATTTTCGCACTGCGCGCGGTGGGCGTGCCATCCGCGTTGAAGAGCAGCGCGTGGTTCTGGTTGCTGACGAGGAAGCCGGGAGCAATCGCGTTCGCGCGGATGCCCGTGCCCGCGAAGTGCGTCGCCAGCCACTGCGTGAAGTTGCTGATGGCAGCCTTCGCGCCGGAGTACGCCGGAATCTTCGTCAGCGGGATGTAGGCGTTCATGGACGAGATGTTCAGGATGTTGCCGCTCTTGCGGGCGACCATGTCCTTGGCAAACGCCTGCGTGGGCAGGAGCGTGCCTTGGAAATTCAGCTTGAACACGAAGTCCACGCCGTTGGGTTCAAGGTCGAAGAACGTCTTCTGCCCTTCCTTGGCTTCGTGCTGGTACTCGTTGTCGGTCGTCGCGCGCGGGTTGTTGCCGCCAGCGCCGTTGATGAGGATGTCGCACGGGCCGAGGTCAGCAAGCACCTGCTGGTGCACCGCTTCCAGCGCCTCAGCGTCCAGCACGTTCGCCTTGTAGCCCTTGCAGATGAAGCCTTCCGCGGTCAGCTCGTCCGCCAGCTTCTTCACGGCTTCCTCATTCAAGTCCAGCGCTGCGACTTTCGCGCCCGCCTGCGCATACGCCCGTGCCATCTCGCCGCACAGCACGCCGCCCGCGCCCGTCACAACAACCACTTTCCCGGTAAAATCCACGTTCAAAGGCAATTTCATCATTGTTTTTTTCTCTCCTTACATTGATTGATATGGGTGAACCCAGAGGCTCTGCCTCTGGAATCCGCAAGGGACTTCGTCCCTTGACCCTTTCGCGCGATTGAGTTGGTGACTTCTGCATACTGGTTTCGCGTGCTGCTTTCAGAGGCCTTTCCAATCGCCCTCTGGACTCCTTCGGCGCAGGCACGCGCCCCTGCGTTACTCGATTGTCCCGCCGTTGGCTTCAATCAGCCCATTGATATACGCGCTGCCCAGCGCACGGTCGTACAGACCGTAGCCCGGCTTGGCGCTGCTGCCGACTTCGCTCCAGATCATCCGCCCGTGGTCGGGACGGAAGTAGCCGTCGAAGCCCGTTTCCACCAGCGCCTTCACAATCGCGTTCATGTCCAGGCTGCCGTTCTTCGTCAGATGGCCGCTCTCCTCGAACGACGTGTCCGGCAGAATCTTCACGTTGCGGATGTGCATGAACCCGATGCGCTTCATCGCCGAATACTTGCGCACCAGCTTCGGAATGTCGTTCTTGGGCGAGCAGCCGAGCGAGCCGGTGCACAGGCACATCGTGTTTGCGGGGCTGTCCACAATCGTCAGGTACCGGTCGATGTTTTCTTCGCAGGTAATGACGCGCGGCAGACCGAAAATCGGGTACGGCGGATCATCGGGGTGCAGCGCCATCACCACGCCGCACTCCTCCGCGACGGGAATCACGCGCTTCAAGAAATACTCGATGTTCTGCCACAGCCCTTCTTCGCCCAGTTCGCCATATGCGCGGATGAGGTCGCGAACCTCGTCCTGCGTGTAGCTGGAATCCCAGCCGGGCAAGTGAATGTCGTCCTTGAGCGGGTCAAGACCCTTCATCTGATCCCAGTACATGACGAGGCTGGTCGAGCCGTCAGGGGCTTTCTTGTCCAGCTGCGTGCGCGTCCAGTCAAAGACGGGCATGAAGTTGTACGTCACGCACTTGATGCCGTACTTGGCGCAGCGGCGGATGGATTCGCAGTAGTTGGCAATGTGGCGATCGCGTTCCGGTCTGCCGAGCTTGATTTCCTCCGTCACCGGGATGGACTCGACGACATCGAAAATCAGCCCGTGCGCCGCGCACTCATCCACCAAATGCTTGATGGATTCTTCCGGCCACACCTCGCCGGGCTTCACATCATAGACGGCGGAGACGATGGAGCGCATACCGGGAATCTGGCGAATCATATCCAGCGTCACCGGGTCGCTGTCCCCGTACCAGCGGAAAGAGCTTTTCATGGGTGGATGTCCTCCTTACATTGCCGCGGTTTTGCCGCCTGTGGTCTGGTATTTCTCGGCGTCTTCGGTGGTCTTGATGGTGTCCATCGCCTGTTCGAGCGTCATGCCATCATTGACCGCCGCTTTACGCGCACGGTTGACCGCCTGAATTTCCTTCATCTTCGCACCGGTCAGGCTGTAGCCCTTCATCGCCCACAGCGTCGCCGCCCATGCCAGCATCGGAATGACGCAGAACATGATGATGATGGCGACCTTGATACCGGTGGAGTACGTTGTCGTCGTGTTCGGCAGTTCCTGCGTACCCAGCGCCATCCAGAAAATCAGCGCGACCAGCGTCGGCGCGAGGGACGAAACGAGCTTATCTACCAGCGAGAACAGCGTCCCCATGATACCGGGGATGTACTTGCCGGAGCGGTACGTCTCGTAGTCGGAGCAGTCCGCGACCATCGGAATCGGCATGTCTGCCGTAGCGTAGTACGCGCCGTATCCCACGCCGAAGAAGATGACGAACGCGAGGGAGTAGAGGATATTGCCGACGTTGATGCCGGTCGAGGAAACCGGGTTGACCAGCCGCGCCCAGAGTGCCGTCGGACCGCCGCAGAGAATCAGCAGCACCAGCACGCCGACGTAGGAAATCAGCGCGACTCGGACATAGCGTTCCAGGGACGCTTTCTGTCCGAACTTCTGGCTCGTGCGGACGCTGAGGATGAAGAACGGCACAGCGAACACATAGCCCAGCACCATGAAAGGCAGGTACAGACCGGAGTAGTCGCCCATCATCACGCCGTAGAGAACCGTCAGCACGGTAGCGTTCGTCGCAATCGCCAGTGCCAGCTTGCAGCCCGCGCCCGCGACCATCAGACGCTGCATGGGCTTGTTTGCCTTGATAATCGAAATATACTCGGAGATTTTAACCTTCTTCTGCGTGCCGCCGCCGATGCCGTAGTATTCCGGGCGATCCTTCGCGGCAATGCCGAAGATGGCGAGGATGGTCAGCAGCACCGACAGGACGATGCCGATGGGCGCAATCACAGCCCACATTTCTGGCACAGCGAAGCCATCGGTCACGATTTTGCCGTCCACCTTCACGTCATACATGCCCTTGACAATCGGAATCAGGAACTGCATCACGCCCATGCCCAGCATCGAGCCGATGGTGTTGAAGATGGTAAACAGCGGACGCTGATTCGGGTCGTTCGTCAGCACGGTCTGACCCGCGCGGGTGACGCTGGTCTGGAACGTGTAACCGATAACCCACACGGCGTAAATCAGCGTGAACGCCACATAGCGCAGCCACATCGTCGTTTCGGGAATCAGGGGTGTCAGGCAGTACAGCGCCAGAATGGACACCGCCATAATCGCGCTGCCCAGCACCATGAACGGGCGGAATTTGCCGAACCTCGTGCTGGTCTTGTCCATCATCGCGCCGATAATGGGGTCGGTAATCGCGTCGAACACGCGCATCACCGTGACCATCACAGAGGCATACAGTCCCAGCTGCAAGATGTTCGAGCCGAACTGCGCAACAAAGTTGAGAATCAGGACAAAGTACACATTGGTTGCGCCGTTGTTGAGCGGGAAGAGCGCCAGCTGATACAGTTTTGCGCGGTTCACGCCGTCATTTTTCGCGGTCGTGTTGGACATGCTCTTGTGACCTCCTTAGTTATCCACCCAGTTCGACTTCTGGGCATTCTTGTTCTTCACGAGCTTGTACGCCGGGTTCGGCTTGTCCACCTTGTGGAAGTGCGCCGTGTCTTTCTTAAGACCTGAGAACGCTTCGACGTCCAAATCGCCGTCAAGCGGCACGGTGAACGTGAACACATGGTCGCTGCTGGTCTTTTTGCCGACTGTCTTGCCGTTGACCATCAGCGTCACGGTGTCATCGGTGGAGTAGACCTTGATGGTCGTCTTTTTGCCGCAGCGGTCGACAAAGCGCTTGGAGCAGATGTGCACAAAGCGGTCGCTGCTCCACCATGCCTTGTAGAGGTAGAAGCTGTCCTTCTTTGTCTTGCGGTCAAAGGTAACCAGCCCCTTGTGGTTCATGCCGGGTTCGCCGCCCTGATCGCGCGCGTCCGCCGCAAAGTCGAACATGTTCCAGACGTGGTTCGCCCACATCCACGGATGCCGCCGGAAGCACCGCAGCATGTACTCGTGGTACACCGCCTGATACTCCTCGGTGTGGTCGTTGCGGCGCGGATGATCGGAATGCAGGTTCGGCATCCCCTCTGCGCCGTACTCGCTGTACCCCAGCAGGCGCTTGGGGTAGCACAGGTGCCAGAAGCCAATCCACAGGTCATTGAGGAACAGCCCCGGCACATACCAGCCCAGATACAGGTTCCAGCTGACGACGTCGGTGATGTGCGCAACCTTGTTGAACGGGCCGCACATCGCGTAGCACGCCAGCGTGGTGAAGCGGGTCGGGTCTGTTTGATGAATCATGTCGTTGAGAAGGCGGTGGTTGTCCAGCATGTCCTGCTTGTCCTTCGTCGCGATGGTGATTTCGTTCGACACGCCCCAGCAGACGATGGACGCATGATTGTAGTTCTGCTCAATCAGCTCCTCCATCTGGCTGATGGTGTTCGCGCGGCCGTTGGGCATGTGCTTGCTGATGTAGGGGATTTCCGCCCAGACAATCAGGCCGTTGCGGTCGCAGAGGTCGTAGAAATACTGGTCGTGCTGGTAGTGCGCCAGCCGCAGCGTCGTCGCGCCAATTTCGCGGATGAGCGCCATATCCTCGTCGTGCATCTCGCGCGTGATCGCGTTGCCGATGCCCTTGCGATCCTGGTGGCGGCTCACGCCATGCAGGTCATACGGCTCATCGTTGAGGATGAAGCCGTGCTTTTCGTCCACGCGGAAGGAGCGAACGCCGAAGGGAATTTCCAGCCGATCGGTGACGCTGCCATCCACCGTGACTTCACAGCGCGCAGTATAAAGGTAGGGATCTTCCACGCCATGCCAGCGGCGCGCCTTCGCCATCTCGATGGTCGTGTCCAGCCCCGTGCCCGTGCCAACGACGCGCCCCTTGCGGTCAATAAGCGTCACGACCACGTCGCCCGCCGTCACCCGGCTCTGTACGCGCACCTTCGCGCCCGCGCCTTCGGGCGTCGCCGTCACGCGGATGCCGGACGAACCGAGGTAATCCAGCGCGAAATGCGCCTTGTTCACCACCAGCAGACGAACCATGCGGTAGATGCCGCCGTAGAACGTGAAGTCCGCCATCTGCGGATACACGCGGTCGTTCTTGCTGTTGTCCGCCTTGACAACCAGCTCGTTCTCGTCCGCCAGCAGCCCGGTCAGGTTCGCGCGGAACGTGGAGTAGCCGCCGTCGTGGCTGCACACGTCCTGCCCGTTCAGGCTGACCTGCGCAGAGGCATTCACGCCGTCAAATTCAATCCACACTTCCTGCGTGTCCGGGTCGAATTCAGGCTTTTGAAGCGCCAGCGTGTAAGTGCAGGTGCCGCGCTTGTAGTCGTCGCCGCCGTCCTGCCCGTCGATGGCGTTCCATGTGTGCGGAATGGAGACTTCGCTCGTCTGACCGTCCAGATTCGTGAACTGCCAGCCGTCCTTGAGTTCAATGATGTGTCGCATGTCGGAACCTCCTTGGGAGAATCAAAAAAGACGCAAAAGGCTCCGCCCATGCGGGTGGAGCGAAGGATTACACAGCCTTCTCTTTGCGAGTGTACACAGCGATTTCGCCGATGATGAACGCGCCCAGCGCCAGTCCGGCAAACCAGAGGAAATTCGGGTCAAAGCCCTTTTCGTCAATCGCCACAAACACGTCGGTAACATACCAGTAGCACTTGTGCGCAAAGAAGCAGATGGCGGCAAACGGCGCAAACGCGGCAATCGCGCTCGCCACGCCGTACTTCTTCAGCCCCACCAGCGCGCCGGACACCACGCCGCCGCCGATAAGCAGCAGCACAACCCACTGGTCATAGCACACGCGCTGCGTCGCGCCGAACTTGCCGCCAATCACCTGATAGATGACCGCCGCCGCAATCGCCAGCACCGCGGAGACGAGCGTCGCATAAACGCCAAAGCCCTTCTTGGTAGAATTGCTCATGGAAAATGAACTCCTTTCATCAACCGGGAACACGCCGACTTCCGCCTTCGCCCGGTTTCTGCCCTGTCAAGGGGATTTCCTGATTTTTTTGCACCGCAAAGAAACGGTGCAGCCATTGCCCTATTCGCATAGGGATTGTTGCATCACCGCGCAGCCAAACGAACCTTTGCCGCCTCCGCTGGGAGGAACCGCATTTCCTCATCAGCCTCTGAACGGCACACGTTGGGATAGAAATATTATGTCATATTTTGACCATCGTTGCAAATCGTTTCCGCGCCGCGCGAATTGGGAAAAGACAAAAAAACGTGCTCTCGCGTCATATTTATGTCAATTCACGTCAATTATATTCCATTCACGGCATAAAATCTGCCGTATTTGGGTATCTTTTGTTCTTGCGACGCTTGTGTTCCTTTGTGCGACAAACGTTCTTCACTTTTGTGCCGTTTTGATATAGAATAAGGATAGAATGTGGCTGGGCGGACACAGGGCGGTCAACTACGCGCATTGATCCCCCCGATGTTTCCCCGGCGCAAGAGTCTCCGCCACCGCATTGGCGCTGTGATTTGACATTCACTCACAGGGCGTTTTTTCGTGTGTCAGAATAAACGTCATTTGAAAGGAGAACCCGATTCTTATGAAATCTACCTCCAAGCATCGGACACTGAAAAAAGTGTTCCTGAATGTCACGGCGTGCCTGACGGCGCTGGTTGTCACGGGCAGTATCATCGCCAACGAGTGCGAAGTGCAGCTCAACTCCTTCCTCGGCACGAGCAGCACCAAAATCGTTACCAAGCTCCCGGACGGCGTGACCGAAGAGGGCTACGTCCGCTACTATGACAGCAAGTACAGCACGCTGGCCGAACTGAAAGCCGCCGGCAACGCGAAGGTTCGCGAGGTCGAGGGCGAAGGCATTGTGCTGATGAAGAATGAGAACAGCGTCCTGCCGCTTGCCGCGGGCGCAAAGGTGTCCCTCGTCGGCGTGACGGCGATGGATCCCGTCTACGGTGGTACGGGCTCCGGCGCGGTGGACGCGGACGGCGCCCCGAACTACCTTGACGTGCTGACCGGCGCGGGCTTCGACGTGGTGGACAAGCCCCTGCTGAACTGGTATGTGAGCGAGGAAAAGAAGCGCAACGGCCACGAAATCGGCGAAGTCAAGTGGAAGCAGGTCAAAAAGAACCATGACGATACCCTGGGACAGGGCGAAGACGTAGTGTACGTCATCGGCCGCGTGGGCGGCGAAGGCAACGACGTCGGCGCCGGCATCGAGGACACGTTCGATGAGAGCGGCGACTATCTGCACCTCAACGAGGACGAGCTGAGCGTTCTGGAAGGCCTGAAGGGCATGAAGGACGACGGCAATATCCGCTCCATCACCGTCATCGTCAACAGTGCGAACCCGGTTTCGATGGCGTTCGCGGATGAAGAGGATTACGGCGTGGACGCGGTGCTGTGGGTCGGCTCGGTCGGTCAGACGGGTCTGTACGCCTTGGGCGACGTGCTTTCCGGCGCGGTGAACCCGTCGGGCTCGCTGCCGGACACTTGGTGGAAGGACAATCAGCTTGACCCGGTGCAGAACAACTTCGGTGTTTACACCTACGCAGGTCAGGAGAAGTACACCTATCCCGCCAACGCCAACAGCTACAACCACTATGTGGTCTATCAGGAAGGCGTGTATCTGGGCTACAAGTACACTGAAACGCGCTATGAGGACGTTGTGCTGGGCACGCCGAACGCGGGCAACTTCCAGTACAATAACGTCGTCGCGTACCCCTTCGGCTATGGGCTGAGCTACACGAACTTCGCTTTCTCCGATATGCAGGTGCAGAAGGTCGGCGAAGGGCTGAAGACCGAGTATCAGCTGACTGTCACCGTTACCAACACGGGCGACAAGGCAGGCAAGAAGGCGGTGCAGGTCTACGCGCAGAAGCCCTATACCGACTACGACGTGCAGAATCACATTGAAAAGCCGGCGGTGGAGTTTGTGGGCTTCTCGAAGACGAAGCTGCTCCAGCCGGGCGAGAGCGAGACGGTGACCGTCTCCGTGCCGGAATACTTCCTGACCAGCTACGACGCTTACAACACGGGCGTGTATATTCTGGAAGAAGGCGCGCATTACCTGACGATTGCCGATGACGCGCACGCGGCGGCAAACAACATCCTGACCGTGAAGGGCAAGACGACCGCCGACGGCATGACCGCAGACGGCGACGCTTCGATGGTTTACACGGCAACCTACGCCTTCGACGCGACGACCTACGCCAAGGCGTATGGCACGGGCAATGATGTCACTTCCCTGTTCGCGGCGGCGGACGTGAACCGCTACGAGGGCAGCGGCGACAACACGGTGACGTACTACTCCCGCAGCAACTGGGAAGGCACGGTCACGCCCGGCGCGGTGAAGCTGGCGATGACACAGCAGCTCTTCGACGACACGGTGCTGACCGACAGCGACCTTCCTTCCGCTGACGGCTACGAATGGCCGGTGTTCGGCAAGCAGGCGGATCTGCAGCTCATCAACATGCGCGGCGTCGACGCGGACGATCCGCAGTGGGAAACCTTCATGGATCAGCTGACGTTCGACCAGCTGGCGAAAATCTGCGCCAACGGTCTGCGCATGACGATTGCTATCAACGAAATCGGCAAACCGGAGACGGTTGACCACAACGGGCCTTCCGGCGTGACGCAGAAATACTCCGTCGGTTCTAACGGCTACGCAGTGCAGACGAACGACCCCGACAAGAACATGAAGGGTACCTGCTACCCCTGTAACGGCATCATCGCCGCAACGATGAACAGCCAGCTGGTGGAGGAAGTCGGCGAACTGATTGGCGAGGACGCCATGTGGGCAGGCTATGCTGGTCTGTACGGCACGGGTCTGAACATCCACCGCTCCCCCTATTCTGGCCGCGTGTTTGAGTATTACTCCGAGGACGGCATCCTGACGGGTCTGATTGACGCACGGGAGACCGTGGGCATCCAGAGCAAGGGCGTGTACGTCTACAACAAGCACTTCGTCCTGAACGATCAGGAGAACAACCGCGCGGGCATCGGCACCTGGTGCAACGAGCAGGCGCTGCGCGAAATCTACCTGCGCGCCTTCGAGCTGCCGATTATTCAGGCGGACGCACAGTGCGTGATGACGGCGTTCAACCGTCTGGGCGCCATCTGGGCAGGCGCGTACACCGAACTGCTGACGGACTGGCTGCGCGGCGAAGCGGGCATGAGCGGCTTCGCGGTCACGGACATGTACGACGGCACCTACATGGTGAAGGTGAACGAGATTGTCGCGGGCAACGACCTGCCGGACAACTTCGTGGGCGAAGACATCAGCGAATTGAAGGACTACGGCCCTGACGGCGCGAAGGCGAACCCGATGGTGGCGCAGGCGCTGCGCACGTCCGCAAAGCGTGTGCTGAACACGGTTGTGAACTCGCGCGGCATGGACGGCATCAGCCAGTACACGCGCGTGGTACGCGAAGCGACGTGGTGGCAGCTGACGCTGAACATTGCGCAGTGGGCACTGGGCGCGCTGACGGCAGTGGCGTTTGTGCTGGTCGTGCTGGATGGCAAGAAGAAGGGCGCGAAGAAGTAATTCGATTCCTTCTTCGGGAATTTCCTGAGGATTTTCGGGGCACATGGCGAAAAGCTGTGTGCCCTTTTTGCTGCGCAGAGATGAAACCCCTGCAAATCAGCGGAAAAGCAGGAATTTCCGCATATTCCGACTTGTCCAAACCCCGAAACCATGCTATAATGGCTTCAGAATATTTCACGCAAGGGGGAGGCGAGACGAATGCTCCTAATTGCCATCGTCGATGATGAACGCAGCGATTCCAGCGCGCTCAAGGCGCTTGTCGATACCTACTTTCAGCAGAACCGTCAGGCGTATATGATTCACGTCTTCAACGGCGCGCTGGACTTCATCCGCAGCACCGAGAACCACGACATCGTGTTTATGGATATCCGCATGGATAAGCTGGACGGGCTGGAAGTGGCGCGCATCATGCGCAAAATCAACACCGATTCCGTGCTGATTTTCGTCACCCACATGGCGCAGCTCGCCATCAAGGGCTACGAGGTGGATGCGCTGGATTTCATCGTCAAGCCAGCTGACCAAGGCTCCATCAATTATGTGCTGGATAAAGCAATGAAGCGGCTGGAAGGCGTATCGAACGCGGCATTCGCGCTCAAGACTTCCGACGGTATTGTCAGCCTATCTACCAACGATATTATCTATGTCGAAGTGTTTGACCACAATTTGGTTTATCACACCACCAAGGGGAATTACGACATCCGCGGACGGCTTTCCGACGTGATGAAGCGGCTCGACCCGAAGCGGTTCATCATGTGCAACCGCTCGTATGTCGTCAACCTGCGCTATGTGTCAAATATCAACAATGATTTTCTCGTTGTCGATGGCACGCAGATTTCCATTTCCAAATCGCACCGCAAAGAGATTTTGCAGCATTTCTCGAACTTTCTGGGGGAAAACCTATGAACATGCTGCATGACTCCTGGTGGATTTCGACGATTGACCACCGCGTCTCCACGGCGCTGGTGTTTTTTCTGCTGCTGATGACGATGGGAAACGGACATGAGAAGCCCTATTTCCCCCTGCGCATCCTTGTCAGTTTCATCGCGCTGTGCGCCGTCAGCTGGTTGACGCGCTACTGGATTGACCTCTGCCTGACAACAACCGTCGCGCAGGGCATCGGGTACAGCCTGCACCTGTTGGTCATGAGTCTGCTCTATTGGGGCACATATACCTTCTGTTACCACACAACCCTCTCCGAATCGTGCTACATGGGACTGCTTGCGCTGACGATTTTCAAGCTCGCATGGAACACATTCAAGGTTTTCGCAGCGGCATTTGGGATGACGGGTATCGCGTCGGTCTGGTCACGTTACAGTGTTTCCGGCGCCCTTGTGTCGTATCTGGTGTATATCGCCGTGTGCGCAGCCGCTTCTTTGCTCTATAAGCGGCTGATTCACAGCAATCCGCCGCTCAATGAGGCTTCCCGCATTGTCCGGGCTTCGGTCGCCGTTTTCCTGCTTTTTCAAATAGTGCTGGAATATTGCGGGCATGTGTTCACCTCGGCGCCGGATTCGTCTTTCATGTTCTATCTCTGCGCCCTGCTCTATACTGCAACAAACTACATCATCCTGATCACCATTGCCGACCTTGCCCGCTATCGGCAGGACAACGAGGAAATGCAGAAGTTCATTGCCAACAAGATGCAGTATTACCAGATGAGCCGCGACGGCATCACGTCCCTGCAAATCAAGTGCCACGACCTGAAGCACCAAATCGCCACCATCCGCTCGAAAGCAGGCAAAGAGAGTTTCGACAAGTACATTGACCGCTTGGAGGACTCCATCATCGAGTACGGCACGGTTGTTGAGTGCGGCAACGAGACCATCAACATTGTGCTGACGGAGAAGAACATCCTCTGCTCAACGTGCGGAGTAAAGTTCTCGTACCTGATTGACGGGTCGATTTTCGGCTTCATGTCGGAAATGGAGCTGTTTTCGCTCTTCGGCAATGCGCTGGACAACGCCTTGGAGGGCTGCAACAAGGTGACTGACCATGAGAAGCGGGTGATTTCGCTCAAGGCAAACGCCATGAACGGCATGGTGGTGCTGCATGTAGAAAACAGCTATGAAGCGCCGCTGAACATGGTGGATGATATGCCGGTGACGACAAAGGCCGGCACGGGACATGGGTTTGGCTTGCGGTCAATTCAGGCAATTGCTGAAAAGTATGACGGCATAGCGACAGTGGTTGCGGAAAATGGCATTTTTAAGCTGACGGTAGTTTTGCACCCGCCGGCGGGATGCGGCGCTTCCCGCGTTAGCACGCAGAACCAGTAAAACAAATTCCCAACCTTTGCGCCATCAACCCGCTCTTTCCAACACGCTGCACATTAGTGCGCTGCCCATCAGCATTGAGGATTTTTTCTCGGTGCTGATTTTTTTTGCAGGCTGAATTGCGCCCGCGGACTTGCCGGGAAGGAGATGCGGCGCATTTCACCATCTGCTATCAGTTCCAGAATATGCCGTTCTCGATTTTGCACTTTTCCCCCATTTCCCTCCCAAATAGGGCAAAAAGTTGCCGTTCGCGACATATTTTCGTCGTGAACGGAACGTCCACACGGTTGCGACGGGGGTACAGGCATTCAAGACAAGCCCCTTCCAATCTGGCGATTTTTATGCTATTATATTACCAGCACCTCATGTTTCGCGCAGCATGAGGAAGAGAAAACGGAAAAGGAGAGCCCTCAGCATGAAACGGATTCTGAGCTTGGCGGTTGCAGCGTCGATGCTGCTGTCTGCGATTCCCGCAATGGCGGAAACGGCGACCAAAGCAACCTACATTCCTGCTCCCTACAACGCGGAAGAAGTTGACCCCACCAAGACCTACCTTGAGCCTGTGTTCTATCAGAACGAGAATGGCCCGACCATCGGCGTGACGACCGTTGGTGTCATCCAGCAGGATGGCCTGTACTTCAAGGATTCCAACAACGACCACGAGCTGGACGCGTTCGAAGACTGGCGTCTGCCGGCGGAAGAACGCGCCGCGGACATGGTTACGAAGATGACGCTGACCGAACAGGCTGGTTTCGTCCTGAACGCCCTGATGGTTATGCCCGGTTCCAAGACGCTTGCGGATGTCAAGAATGAAGACGGCACCATCAATCCCGCCAAGGTTATGACCGTCATCCCCGAAGGCGAAACCACGAAGAGCCTGATTATGTTGAATTCGGCTTCCTCTTCGTTCGCCAGCCTGGACGATCAGGTGATGTCCATTGGCAAGATTCGCGCGGGCGTGTACCGCGGCGGTCTGAACTACGACGCTTCTGTTGTTGCGCTGTACAACAACGTAACCACTGCGTTTGCTGAATGGGATTCCGCCAAGGCGGGTACGCCTGCAATCCCGGTGACGCTGATCTCCAACCCGATTTCCGCCGGCTTCCCGGATTCTCTGGGCATGGCGGCAGCGGTGCTGGGCGACGGCAACTACGACGCCATCAAGGATTATGCCGAGGTTGACCGCCAGATGTGGCGTTCGCAGGGCATCATCTTCATGTATGGCCCGCAGATCGACCTGGTGACCGATCCCCGCTGGCCTCGGAACAGCGGCACTTACGGCGAGCGTCCCGACGTCACCGCCGGCATCATCACCGCGCTGGTGGACGGCTATCAGTATGGCAAGGACGGCGTGAACGAGAAGTCCGTCGTGCTGTCTGCGAAGCACTTCCCCGGTGACGGCGCTGCCGAAAACGGCTTTGAGTCTCACACCTCTCAGGGTCAGTGGCGTCTGTACCCGACTGCCGGTTCTCTGGAAAAGTACCAGCTGGTCGGCTTCCAGGCTGCTGTTGACGCAGGCGTGGGCGCAATCATGCCTTGCTACTCCCGCGACGCGGCGGATGTCCGCTCTGTCCCGCAGACCTACCGTGGCCATGAAATCGACGTCAAGCAGCTTGGTTCTGCTTACAACTCCGAAATCATCACCACCCTGCTGCGTGACATCATGGGCTTCAAGGGCTTCGTGAACTCCGACTCCGGTATCACCCTGACCCAGACCTACGGCGTGGAATCCCTGACCAGCATCCAGCGTTTCGCGCTGCTGATCAAGGCCGGCACCGACGCCATCGGCGCTGAGCTGGCTCCGGAATACATTGTTTCCGCTGTTGAATTCGGCCTGCTGGACAAGGCTGACCTCGACCGCGCCAACATCAATCGTGCGACCGCGCTGTTCAAGCAGGGTCGTTTCGAGAACCCCTACCTGGACTACGAACAGGCTGACGTCGTGCGCGCCACCAACATGGAAACCGCTCACGACCAGGCGTATTCTCTCCACCTGAAGGCGACCGTCCTCATGAAGAACCATGAGAACACGCTGCCTCTGAGCAAGGACGCGGGCACCAAGGTTTACATCGCCTCCTACACCGGCACTGGTGAAAACGAAGCGACCCTCAAGGCGCTGGCCGAGCTGTTCGTGCAGCAGGGCTTCACCGTCTGCGAGGATATGGATGATGCCGATGTTGTGTACTTCTATGTGCAGCCCAAGGCGACCAACAAGGCGGGCGCTTCCGAAACCGAAGGCGTTCTGAGCCTGGTGGACGGCTTTGAAGTGGCTCAGCGTCAGCTGGGCGGCGGCGCAGACGCGGCTGTGACGGCTATGTTCGGCGCGGGCGGTCAGGGTAAGACCGGCGAAATGGTTGACGTGACCACTGTTGAAGGCATCAAGAAGCTGCAGAAGGCTGCGAACAAGATGCACGAAAAGGGCGGCAAGGTCATCGCGACCATCGTCTGCACCTCTCCGTGGATTCTGGACAACCTCGAGCCTTACTGCGACGCGCTGCTGGCGCAGTACACCACCTCCGCGGCTTCCCTGTCCAATGCGTACAGCGCGCAGGTGGACGTCATCGTCGGCAATTACAACCCGACCGGCAAGCTGTCTGTGACCCTGCCTTCCTGCGAGGCTGTTATCGCCCTGACGGAAGTCCGCGACGCGGATGGCAACCTGCTCTACGAAGAATGCGCTTCCCCGAATGACGTGCCCGGCTACGACAAGGATCAGTACATTGCTCCTGAAGTGCTGGCGCAGTCTCCGTCTGGCAGCTACATCTACAAGGATGCCGACGGCAACTCCTACGTCTCCGGCTTCGGTCTGAGCTACTAAGAGTCATTTGCGGAGGTCTGACGGATTGCAACCCGCCAGACCTCCGCATCCCCCCTTTGCGCCAGAGATGAACGCGCGAACCGGCTCTCCCGGTTGTTCATCTCCGGCGCATTTCTTGATTGGAGGTTTTTATCATGAGAATCCATCGTTTGACTGCCCTGCTGCTGTCCCTGCTTCTGCTGTTTTCCTGCGCATTGGCAGAAAGCACCGATGATAAGCTGATGGCGACTGTCAACGGCGAAGAGCTGCGCTACAGCGCCTATGTCACCTACCTGACGCAGTACCAGCAGCTGCTTTCCGGCGCGTATGACGAGACGGACAAGACGCAAGCCGCCTACATCGAAGACCTTGCGCTGACCACCGCGATTCAGGACATGCTCATCGAGCAGGACATGCGCGCCAAGGGCTGCTATGACTTCGACGAAGAGACGGAAAACTGGATTCAAGCGCAGGGACAGACCGCCTACGAGACGGCGCTGACAAACGTCGGCGAAACTCTGCGCGCTGAACTCGGTTACAGCGACGAAGAGGATATGTCTTCCTTCGCCTTGAGCTATGCCAAGGCGCTTGGCGTGACGGCGGAGGATTACATTGCCGTCTACCGCAAGCAGCGTGCAATGGTGAACTACTACACGGTGCTGCTGGGCGACAACCCGGTGACGGAAGACGCGATTCAGTCCGCCTACGAGACAAACGTGGCGGCAAGCAAGGAGCGCTTCGAGGGCGACGCCGCGGCATTCGAGACGGCGCTGTATTCCGGCAAAGAAGTGTGGTACAAGCCGGAGGGCTACCGCAGCATCCTGCAAATTCTCCTGCCTGCTGAGGGCGACACGGACGAAGCGCGGCTTGAAAGCGTTCAGGCGACGGTGGATGCCATTGACGAGCGGCTCAACGCGGGCGAATCCTTCCAGACGCTGATGGCGGAGTACAACACCGACGTGGCGTTTTACGATGCGGATTTCCTGACCGTTGGGTATCAGGTGCACCGTGATTCGGTCGTGTGGGATGAGAAGTTTGTAGCGGCGGCGTTCAGTGAGCGCATGGCGCAGCCCGGCTGCTGGAGCGACCCGATTGTCAGCGACGCGGGGGTGCACATTCTGTACTACCTGTGCGATTCCAAAAGCGGCGCGATTGAGATGACGGATGCGATTCACGATGCGCTGTCGTACACGCTGTATCAGGACATGTGCAGTGGGGCGCTGAGTGCGCGGCTGAACGAGCTGTCTGATTCTGCCGAAGTCGTTCTCTATTGATGCAGGGGGAATCGCCTCCGCAGAGGCGAAACCCCTGCCCTGCGGCGCAGAAATCGCCGTAAAGAAAAACCCCGTCTGACCGCTGGTCATCATCCAGCATCAGACGGGGTTTTGTCATGCCATCAGGCACTTGCAGGGGGCATTATACTATTTCCAAATGAGAATGCGCCAAGATGCGCCGCGAATTTTTCGTTCTGGCTAACGGGAGTGAAATGCAGCGTAGCAGCGCTACGCTAAATGGAACGACCGGACGACAGAGCGGAAAAGGCGCAAGCAGATGGCGCAGGTGAATTTGAAAATAGTATTAGCCCTGTTCCTGCTCCTGCTTGTAGCGGTTCATCAAATTATGCACGCGGTCATACTGCGACAGCAGCTTCGACAGCGAACGGTCGTGGTTCAGTGTCGCAATGATGTAGGAAATGTACTTACTCATATCGGCTTCGATGAACCACGGCGCTGCCTGCAATTCGGGTGTGCGGTAGGTCAGGTTCGTGGAAATCACGCTGTCAATCAGACCTTCGTCGTAGCTCTTCTGGTACAGCTCCAAACCGTTGGTGAACAGCGGGAAGGTAACGGCAGAGAAGATGCGGTTCGCGCCAAGCTCCTTCAAGCGGTGCGCAACCTCAATCATGGATTCGCCGGAGGACAGAATATCGTCCGCAACGAACACGTCCTTGCCGTTGACTTCCTTGCCCATGTACTCGTGGGCGACAATGGGGTTGCGGCCGTTGACGATGCGGGTGTAATCGCGGCGCTTGTAGAACATGCCCATATCCACGCCGAGGACGGAGGCATAGAAGATGTTGCGGTCAAGCGCACCCTCGTCGGGGGAGACAATCATCAAATGATCCTTGTCCAGCTTCAAGTCCTTGCGGCGCTTCAGCAGCGCCTTGAAAATCTGGTAGCTGGGCATAACGGACTCGAATCCACCTTCGGGAATCGCGTTGACAACGCGCGGGTCATGCGCATCGAACGTGATGATGTTGTTCACGCCCATGCGGTTGAGTTCCTGCAGCATCAGCGCGCAGTCCAGGCTTTCGCGGGCGCTGCGGCGGTGCTGACGGCCGCCGTAGAGCAGCGGCATGATAACGGTAATGCGCTTCGCCTTGCCGCCGACGGCTGCAATGGTGCGCTTCAGATCCATGTAGTGGTCATCGGGGGACATCGGCACTTCATGCCCGTACATGTTGTAGGTGCAGTTGTACGCACCGACATCGCAGAGGATGTAGAGATCCAGTCCGCGAACGGAGTCCTTAATCAGTCCCTTGCCTTCGCCGTTACCGAAGCGCGGGCAGGTTGCGCGCACGAGGAAGTCCTCGCGACCCATACCAGGCGTTGTGGACATATCGCCCGGCAGGGTTTCTTCCGTGTACTTGCGCCACTTCAGCAGCCACTTGTTCACCTTGTCGCCCATGTCCTCCGTGCCGCGCATGGCAATCAAGCCCAGCGGAGCAACAGGCGTCGTCAGAAAGGATTCCTCATTCCAGGTACTCACAAAGTCCGTCACAGACCATCAACCTCATTCCGTCATGTGTCATTTCGGGGCGTATGTGTGGAGCCGCCAAGGGGGCAAGCCACTTTGCTCAAATTCCTTGGAACCGTCCGTTCCACTCCTTATTATACAGCATTTTTTCGCATTATGCAAAGGGATTTTACAAAAAAAACGAACGAAATCTTGCATCTCGATAAAATGGTTGTGATTTTTCCAGAAGTACCATCATTCTGATTTCATCGTCTCTTCCTGCTGGATTTTTGCTCGTTTTCGCTTGACAAACCGCCCCAATTCAGGTACGATGGTATGTAACCATCTTCATATAATAGGAAGGAAGGATATTTTGTCAACCGGTTTTTCCCGCAAGTCAGCCGCCATGATGATCTTGGGCAGTTCCATCCTCGCGATGGGCATGTGCAACATTCACGCGCATTCCGGCGTTACGGAGGGTGGCGTGCTGGGACTGACGCTGCTGCTGGAGCATCTGTTCGCCATCTCCCCCGCGCTCTCTGCGCTGATTCTGAACGTCCTGTGCTACGCGCTGGGCTGGCGGACGCTCGGCCGCGGATTCCTGCTGAACTCCGCCATTGCGTGTCTGTGCTATTCCGCGGTGTATGCGCTGCTGGAGCCGTTTGCGCCTATGTTCCCACTGCTGATTTCCTCCCAGCTTGTCGCGTCGCTTGTCGGCTCGCTGTTCGTGGGCTTCGGCGCGGGCATCTGCGTCCGCTATGGCGGCGCGCCCGGCGGAGATGATGCGCTCTCAATGTCCCTGAGCCGCATCACGCGTCTGCCGATTCAGTGGGTCTACCTGCTCTCTGACCTAATCGTGCTGAGCTTGTCGCTCTGCTACATTCCGCTGGGAAAGATAGCGTACTCGCTGCTGACGGTGATTCTCTCCGGGCAGCTGATTGGCATCGTCGAGCGCTTTGACTTCCGCCTGATGAAGCGTGAGGGGCTGCGTCCGGCGCTGGTGAATGCGGCAAAGGGGAAATAAGGGAAGTCATTCACATACGCAAAAAATCGGCAGGCCGCCTATTCACGGTCTGCCGATTTCTCAATTTTCCAGGGCTTCCACTACTGTCAGGCTGCGAATGTGCCACTTGCCGCTTTCCTTGACGAGAATGGCGTTGTACTTCATGCTCTGCCACGCGGGCGGATACAGGGCGGATGCCCCCTGCTCGGCAACGTACTGGTCAGCATACGCGCCCTTGACACGCCCGTCGATGCGCGGAATCCGCTCCACAATCGTCACGCGCGCCACCGTGTCCCACGGCCACACCCAGAAGAACGACATTTCCAGCCGGTGATCCATGCCGCGGATGTTGTAGTCCTTATACGCGGAGTACCCCGCAATGGCGTTCTGCACCTGCGGGTCGCGCTGAATAAAGCTTTCCTGAAAATACTTCGTCAGCTCGGAGGAATCCTCGGTCATCATGATGACCTGCGCACGGCGCGCCATGCCATCCTTCAGGACGACATTGATGTTCGTCACGTTCATAGCGTAGTAGAACCCCGTGACCATCAGCCCCAGCACGAGCGTAATCACGAGCAGGCGCGACGCGATATACCAGACAAGTCGGCGCAGATACTGCATGTTGTATTCCTCCTTCCCTGATGCAACGATTCAGGGCGCGTTTTTCATGCCTGCAAAAGCAAATTCAGCTCTTCCGCGACGGTGCTTTCGGTGTCTGCCATCGCGTGCAGCGTCTTTTCAAGCAGCTCATCGAGCGTCCAGCCAAGGCGTTCCGCGCCCGCGCGGATGACGTCGCGCGAGCATCCTGCCGCGAATTTCTTGTCCTTGAACTTCTTTTTCAGCGACGACAACTCCATATCCGTGCAAGACTTCGACGGGCGCATTTTCGCCGCTGCGCCAATCAGCCCGGTCAGTTCATCCGCTGCGAAGAGGATTTTCTCCATTTGCAGCGTCGGCTCAACGTCGGTGCAGATACTATAGCCATGGCAGCAGACGGCGTGGATGAGTTCGGGCGTCGCGTGGGCGCTTTGGAGAAGTTCGATGCACTTTACGCAATGCTGTTCAGGCCATTGCTCAAAGTCAATGTCATGCAGCAGCCCCGCCATGCGCCAGAAGTCGCTTTCCGCCTCGAAGCCCTCTTCCTTGGCGAACCAGCCCATGATAGCCTCGACGGTCAGCGCATGCTGGAGGTGGAAGGGTTCGTGGTTATACGTTTGAAGTGCTTTCAGCGCCTCCTCGCGGGTCAATCCGGTTTCCATAGTTCTTCCTTCTTTCATCAATGATTGATAAGTACACAAGCTAATTTTCATCTGCGGTCAAAACCAGCCACGTGAAACCCCAAAAGTGGCGGCCCCGAAGGTTTCCAAAGGGCGATCGGAAAGCCCTTTGGTCGCCTCCGCAGAGGCGAAATCTCCTGCTTGCAGAAAAGAGCAGCTATGTCTGAAAGACCAGCAGTTCAGTCGCGCCCATTTGGCGCGACAATATGCAAGGGGTCGAATACGCCGCTTGGGGGCGCTCCTGCGGGAGCGCAAAGTTACTGGCAGGGACGCTTCGCTGCCTGCGCCTTTGTTGGCGGCTTCCTTGGGATTGGTCGGACGAGGAACAGTTGGGGCGTTGCCCCAAACCCCACAAGGGACGCTGTCCCTTGACCCTGCAAGGGGCAATTGCCCCTTGACCCCTTTTCGCGATTGAGTTGGTCTCTTCTTCATGCTTTGCCCGCGTGTTTATCCTTTTTGGGCTTCGCCAAGCCTTTTTTTACTTCCCCTTATAACAACTTAATTAACATCGTCTTCTGCTCATCCATCTCCACAACCACCAAGCCATCCTTCTCCAATTGCTTCATCACATCCGAAAATCGCTTAAACCCGATACTCCGCTCCGTAAAATCCGGATACGACGTCAATATATCCGCCTTCAAAATCGACGGATTCACGCGCTCAAATCCACCGTCCTTATACGCCTGCAGCTGTGCCGCGAACGCCTCCCGCCAATTATCCTTCGTCAGCTGCGGCCGCCCTTCCGCCGATTCCGCGCTGTTCAGATTGACCATCATGTTAAAATTGTCATTCTTCACGCGCAGTTCGCCAAACCGCTGGCTTAATTTCGTCAGCAGCTTCCCGAACGACGAGCAGCCGTAGGACTTCTCGTTGAAGTCCGGGCGCAAGCGCAAAAGAATCCCCTTCAGTTCCGATGCGTACATGCCGTCCGTATCGGCGGACTCCTCCAGAATGGAGACAATCAGCTTGTTCAGCTCAGCTTCATCAGCAGCTTCCTCGGTGGATGCGCGATGCTTCTTCGGGGCAGCGGGAGCGACAGTTCTGCCGCTCACGCCCTCCAAGAACTGGAACTCATTGCAAGCGTTGATAAATACGGTGCTGGCGGCTTCGCTTCGGCTGATACCCAGCACGAATTTGCCCATGCTCTTCAAGCGCCCAACAAGGGGGGTATAGTCGCTGTCGCCGGAGACGATGCAGAACGAGTCGATGAGCGGGTTGGTGAACGCGACTTCGAGGGCATCCACGACAAGCTGGATATCGGCGTTATTCTTCTGCGCGATGCCGTAGCGCAGGGACGGCACGACGGTGAATGTATTGCTGAGCAGCAGCTCTTTAAGGTCAGAGAAGCGGTCGGTATAGCCGTAGACCTTGCCCAGCAGAATATCGCCGCGGATTTTGACCTTTTCGAGGATGGAGTTGAGGGTCGGCACTTTCGCGCCGCAGTTTTCGAGGTCAACAAATATTGCAAATTTTGCCATGGTGATAATTCTCCTATTGCTGCATTGGGCAGCGTACTATGATGATGATTGATTTTGATTGACTTGATTCCTGCAAGATTTTTTTGCAGGCTGCAGGGGGAAATCCCTGCGTCAGATTCGGAACGTGAACCTATCTCCACGAATCAGCTGATGGGACGTGTGGAGCGGTCTGCCATGCTGGTCGAACACAACCTCTCGCAGCAGCAGCAGCGCTTGCCCGGGGTCAACTTCCAGCAAACGCGCCTGTGCGTTCGTCGCGTAGTGCAGGCTGATTTCGTGAATCCCGCGCTTGGGCGTAATGCCGCGCCCTTCCAATACTGCGTAAAGCGATTGGCTCAAATCCGCTTGCAGCAGGTCGCTGTACGCCAGTGGGAAACTGTTCGTTTCCAGCATCACCGGCACGCCGTCTGCCGTCCGCACGCGCTCAATCTCCACCACGCGGTCATCCGGCAGTTCCAGTTCGCGCTGGGTGCGCTCATCCGCGTGGGACAGCTGCGCGTGAATCAGGCGCGTACCGGGGGTAACGCCCTGCATCCGGCAGCACTCGTGGAAACTGTTGATGTCCCGCAGGTCGCGGCATAGCTTGGGCGTGCAGACGAACGTGCCTTTGCCCTGCTGCTTGCGCAGAATTCCCTCGTCCGTCAATTCGCTGATGGCGCGGCGGACGGTCACGCGGCTGACGCCATAGCGCGCGCACATCTCCTGCTCGGAGGGAATCTGGCTTTCCGCCGGATACACGCCGCTGGACACATCGTCGCGAATGCGCGCCATCAGCTGGCGGTAGAGCGGTTCGGCGTTCGTAGGGATGAGCCGGTTCGTCATCAGAAATTCGCCTCCTGCGGGATTGTATACCCATTTAGTATAGCATTATTTATGCAAAAAAGCCATCCCCATTCTGGACAAAACATGTTCTATGGGGTAGAATGACAGGGAGAAATTCCATTCGGAAGGGAGCGATCAGCCATGCAGGACTTGACGCAGCGGAATCGCCTGAGCGCAACGGTCGTGCTGTACCATTCAGGCGTGGAGATGCTTTCGTGCATTCAGAGCTTTGTGGACAGCGACGTGTATCTTGACCTCTATGTGGTCAACAATTCTCCGGGAGACGCCTCGCTTTTTACCGCGCGCTGGAACTGCCCCGGCGTTCATTATTATCCTGTTCGGCGCAACATCGGCTATGGGCGCGCGAACAACCTTATCTTTCCCAAGCTGAAAAGCACCTACCACGTCATCTGCAATCCAGATGTGACCTTTGCGCCGGATGTACTGCGCCGGATGATTGAGGTAATGGACGAAACGGGCGCGACCATCCTCACCCCGCGTGTATTGAATCCCGACGGCACAGAACAGTTTCTCCCCCGCCGTGAGCCGACGATTCGCCGTTTGCTTGCCCGCCGACTGAATTTTTCCGGCGCGCGCTGGCAGCAGCTTCGCAGCGACTATACGCTGGAGGGACAGAACATCAATGAGCGCATGAACGTGGCGTTTGCGACCGGGTGCTTCATGATGGTGCGCACGCACGTTATCGCCCAGCAGCTTGGCGGCTTCGACCCGCATTATTTTCTCTATCATGAGGACAGCGACCTCTCCCGCCGCGTGCTTGCAAACGGCGGCAGCATCCTCTACACGCCCGACATCTGCGTCACCCACGCATGGAAGCGTGACAGCGCCCACACCTTCCCTGCAACCCTCCACCACCTGAAAAGCACCATCCGCTACTTCAACAAATGGGGCTGGAAATGGTAACGCGCAAGCCGCCGCTCGTGCTGTTGACGGCGTACAACGGCGCGGCGTACCTCCCGGCGCAGCTGTCGTCCCTGTGTGCGCAGTCGGTTTCCTTCACGGCGATTCTGCGCGACGACGGTTCAGCGGATGACACGCCCGCGCTGCTTGCCGCCCAATGCCATCAGGACGCGCGTTTCCGTCTATCGTCCACCAACGGGGTGCACCTCGGCGCGGTCGGCGGATTCTTTGCGCTGATGCGGGAAGCGGCTGATTCCGGCGCACCTGTCGCCCTGTGCGACCAAGACGACATTTGGCATCCGGACAAGCTGACGCGCCTGCACGCCGCCTTGTCCGACGCGGAAGCGCGTTTCGGGGCGGATACGCCGATTCTCGTCCACAGCGACGCGCGGATTGTGGATGCAGACGGGCGACCGCTGCACGCAAGCCTATGGCGGCATCAGGGGTGGAATCCGGCGGCGCAGTCCCTGCCGGAATTGCTGGTGCAGAACAACGTGACCGGGTGTCTGCTGATGATGAACGCGCCGCTATGCCGCCTGTGCGCCCAGCATCAGCCGACGGGCGACCTGCACATGCATGACTGGTTCATTGCGCTGACAGCGGCGGCTTTCGGGCGCATCATCCCGATTCCGGCGGCGCTTGCGGACTACCGCCAGCACGGCACGAACGCCATGGGTGCAAGCACATCGGGGCTTTTCCGCCGCTCCCTGACTGCACTGCGCACCCCCGAACGCATCCGCGCGCGGATTGCCCTCTCCTACCGCAACGCCGCACAATTTCAGCAAACGTACGGCGATTTGCTGCCGAAAGAGGCGCAGAAGGTGTTGGCGGACTTCGCCCAGATTCCGAAGATGCGGAAGATAGCAAGGGTACGAGCGCTAAGGAAGGGCGGTTTTCGGATGCAGAGCAAGGCGGCACGGGCGGGGATGATGTTGTTTGGGTAATGCGCTGCTTATTCCGCGTACTTTTTACAACTTTCCCTTGCGCACACCGCGAAATAGGTGTAAAATAAGGATGTATATTTTTCTGCCGAAAGGAAGGGAACGCTATGACACGACTGGAAACGCAGGTGCTTGACCTGCTCCGGGAGGACTGCCGTCTGCCGCTGGAAAAGCTGGCGGTGATGCTGGGCGTGTCCACCGAGGAAGTCGCGGAAACAATTGACAGTCTGGAACGCCGACGCGTCATCCTGCACTACGCGCCCACCATCAACTGGGATTTGACCGACCGTGAGCGCGTGGAAGCGATGATTCAGGTCAGCGTTACGCCGCAGCGCGACATGGGCTTTGACGCTGTGGCACGCCGGATTTACCGCTTCGAGGAGGTCAAGAGCGTCTATCTGATGAGCGGCGGCTACGACCTGCTGGTGCTGGTGGAAGCCAAGAGCCTGAAGGAACTGGCGCTGTTCGTATCCAGCAAGCTGTCTACGCTGGAAATGGTCACGGGCACGCAAACGTCCTTCGTCCTCAAGCGCTACAAGGAAGAGGGCGTCATCTTCGACGGCAGCCAATCTGACAACAGGCTGGTGGTCTCGCCGTGAATTACGACCGCTATATCAACCAAGCCATCGCTGCCGTTCCGCCCAGCGGCATCCGCCGTTTCTTCGATATTGCCGCAACGATGAAGGACGCCATCTCCCTTGGCGTGGGCGAACCCGATTTCGTCACCCCTTATCACATCCGCAACGCCGCCATCAACTCCATCATCGACGGCGGCACGCAGTACACGGGCAACCGCGGTCTGCCGGAATTGTGCAGGGAAATCAGCGAGTACCTCTCCGAGCGCTTCCACACCGACTACGACCCCAAGACCGAAATCATGGTGACAGTCGGCGCGTCGGAGGCGATTGATATTGCCCTGCGCGCACTGGTTGGGCCGGGCGACGAGGTACTTGTGCCGCAGCCGAGCTATGTTTCGTACAGCCCGTCGGTGATTTTCGCGGGCGGCACGCCAGTCGGCGTGGAGACGACGGCGGACACCGAGTTCCGCCTGACTCCCGAAGCCCTCCGCGCTGCCATCACGCCGCGCACAAAGTGTCTGATTCTCCCCTACCCGAACAACCCCACCGGCGGCATCATGGAGAAAGCCGACTTGGAGAAAATCGCGCAGGTCGTCCGCGAAACGGGGATTCTGGTCATCAGCGACGAAATCTACGGCGAATTGACCTACGGCGACCGCACGCACATCTCCTTCGCGTCCCTGCCGGACATGTGGCAGTACACCATCACGCTCAACGGCTTCTCGAAGGCGTTTGCAATGACAGGCTGGCGCGTGGGCTACGCCTGCGGGCCGAAGGAAATCCTGTCGGTCATGCTGAAAATCCATCAGTATTCGATTCTCTGCGCGCCGCGCATGGGGCAGGTTGCCGCATTGGAAGCCTTGCAGGCCGGGCGCGCGAACGACTATGAGGATGTGCGCCGGATGCGCGACAGCTACGACCGCCGCCGCCGCCTGATGGTGGATTCCTTCCGCAAGATGGGGTTGGACTGCTTCGAGCCGCTGGGCGCGTTCTACGTTTTCCCCAGCATCAAAAAGACGGGATTGGACAGCGAGACGTTCTGCGAGCGCCTGCTGAACGAGTACAAAATCGCGACTGTCCCCGGCACCGCGTTTGGCGAGTGCGGCGAGGGGCACATCCGCTGCTCCTACGCCACGGGCGTGGAGAAGCTGAACATTGCGCTTGAGCGCATGAGCGAGTTTGTCGACAAGTGCGGGAAGTAAGGGAAACGCAAGGGGCGTTGCCCCTTGACCCCAGCAGGGACTCTGTCCCTGCACCCTGCAAGGGAGTTCCTCCCTTGACCCTTTTTCGCGATTGAGTTGAGCGCACTTGCATACTTCTCCCGCGTGCTTATTGGGAAAACCCAGTTTTCCGCAAAAAAGGCTACTACTTTACCATGGAGGTTCCAAAATGCGCCGAATAACAGCCCTGCTGCTGATGCTCCTGCTGCTCCCCGGACTCGTTGCCGCCGAGGACGACTTCGACCTCGATGACATTCTCTCCGACGCTGACCCCGATGTGGTCAAAAACACATACAGTCAGCCGGGCAACGCAGACGACATCCTGCTCGACGAGAATAATGAGCCTGTCTCCATCTACGAGGAGGACGGCTCGATTCTCATCACGCTGACCGCAACGGGGGACTTCACCGTCGGCGGAGACAGCCGAAAGTCCACCAACATCTGGATGAATGAGCTGAAGAAGCACGATAACGACTACAACTTTGCCCTTGCGAACGTCCGCGACATTTTCCTCGCCGATGACCTCACCATCGTCAACTTCGAGGGCACGCTGACGGACAGCACCTATGTGCCGTCGGAAAAGCGCAATAACGAGTTCCTGTTCTCCGCATCGCCCGACCATGTCAGCATGCTGGTGGACAACGGCATCGAAGCGGTTTCGTTGGAAAACAACCACGTTCTTGACCACGGTCAGGCGGTCTACGAGGAAACGCAGCAGCACCTTGACGACGCGGGCATCGTGTGGTCAAACAGCACGCACGTCGGCGTGATGGAAGTCAAGGGCATCCAAATCGCCATGCTCAGCTACCTGTGCATCGACCGCTACAACACGCTTTGGGATCAGGTGCCGAAAGACATTGCCGCCGCGAAGGAACAGTACCCGATTGTCATTGTCAGCTTCCACTGGGGCAAGGAAATGGCCTACTCGCCCACGCAGAATCAGATTAAGATGGGGCGTTTAGCGGTGGATTCCGGCGCTGACCTTGTGCTGGGGCATCACAGCCACCGCATGAACCCGATTGAATACTATAACGGTGTGTACATCTGCTATTCGCTGGGGAATTTCTGCTTTGCGGGCAACAGCAAGCCAAGCGACATGTCCAGCTTCATGTTCCAGACGCGCTGGCGCATCCGGGACGACGAAATCACGAACGAAGGCTTCCGCATCATCCCGATTCGCATTTCCAGCCGCACTGACCGCAACGACTTCACCCCGACGGTTTTCGGCGACGGCGCGGCGCGCGACGCGGTGCTGACGACGCTGAAGAACAACGGCAAGTCGCTGGAATATGTGGTGTCGGAATATCCGCTGGAGTGGAAGGAATAAACAAGGTCGCCTGTCAGCAGCCTGCTGATGGGCGATTTTTGTGCGTGAATGGTGTACTTGACGTGTGCCGCCCGATGGCGTACAATAGTATCAACAAGGAGGGATATGCCGTGCAAGAAACGACCGCGATTCTAAGCAATGAACTGCTGGACGACCACCAATACACCGTCTTTGCGTTTGGCGGCGTAGTGCTGCGTTTCCGCGCGCCGGACTGCCTGCAAGCCTACACCGAGGTTAAGGAGTGGGACAACGGCTATCTTGTGGTGATGGCAAAGTACAGCCACAAAGAACAGCCGATTGAAGAGTACATCGACCTGCTGCCCATCTTGGAGAATCTCCGCATGGACGCGCAGGGGTTTTTAACGCCGATTAAGGAGGTTGAAATCAGCAATGAATGACATTGAAAAGCGCAAATTAGCTGATCAGGCAGACATGATTGTGAACGGTTATGCTTATACGCACACCGCGCAAGATTTTCGCGTCTGCAATCTGAATTCTGAACATTGTGCCGTGTTTTCTCTCACGTGCGAAATGCTGGAAACGAATATGGATAATATTGAGCTGCATATCGCCCGCAGTTATCTGCTGAAAAATCTTGAACTGTTGGAAGGATAACCAGCCATGCCGAAATACTATGAATATAAGATTGCTGGATATTACCTTTACTTTACTTCGCACTGCACCATCGAGGCCATGCATGTCCATGCCAGCGACCGGCATTTGACTGAAAGCGGTTCTGCCAAATTCTTTGTCAAAGGCAACGGTGATACCGTTGTGCAAAACAGAGGCATCCTGACTGATCGCGAAATCAGCAAAATTCAGGCGTTCATTCGCATGAATTATCAAGAAATGTACCTCGCTTGGGCAGCATACAGCGATAACAGTTTCTATCGCGGCTAATCGCCCCCCGAAAAAACATCACAAATACAATCCCCTTCGGTTTTCCCGCGAAACCGTTTTTCCTGCGCGCGCACGGGCTGAAAAATGCAATCCGTGCGCGTTTTCTGCTATCAGGGCGGCGGAAATGCAGTCGTTCAGCCGAAATTGTGCAGGTGTGGCGGAATCCGCTTTCTGAGCGGTCGTATTTTTGCCCAGATTGCACATTGCATTCTCAACTCGTTGGCGTATAATACTTTGCGGGCGCGGAAGAATGCGCCCAAATCATTCCACCTGGACGAACAAGGAGGTTGCAGCCATGCCTGCGACGAATACCGCCACGCCGACCGAAGCGAAGCAGACCGCTGAGCAGATTCCCCAGCCGAAAGAACCTACGAAGGGCTTCGACCCCGACTCCATTCGCGCGTTCCTGAAGAAGCTCACGCAGAAGAAGTAACCTACTCGACTACTCCGCCAGGCAGTTCTTGCTGCTTGGCGTTTTTTTTTGATAACAGCAAAAGCCCCGAACGTGCTTCCTGATGCAGGAAGTGTCCGGGGCTTTCTTCGTGCTGATGGCGGGACTCGAACCCGCACGCCGCAAGGCAAGGGATTTTAAGTCCCCAGTGTCTGCCATTCCACCACATCAGCGTCAGGGTTGATTATACCACGGACGTGGTAAAAAGTCAATGCGGGGATTGGCATCGCAGGGGGCGGTCAGCAGACCGCAGAACTGCTTTGCTTTATCTATGTTGCTTGATTTGTATTGTTGCAGGGGGTTTCGCCTCTGCGGAGGCGACCAAAGGGCTTTGCGGTCGCCCTTTGGAAACCTTCGCATTGCACTCCCATGCTGCTTGGTTTATTGCGTAAGTTTTTTAGTTAGTGTACTGGAATTGCGTCCCTGCATCATCACCGATTCGGCAGCAGCGTCAGAATCTCCTTAATCGACATGCAGTACGGGTCGGCTTCGTGGCTGCGGCCGTGCTCCAGTATCACCTGCGCGGTCTTCTGCATCGCGGGGAAGGCGCTGCGAATCAGGTGGTTGGCGTGGATGACAATGTTCACGCCGTGCGCCGCGAGTTCATCCTCCGTCGTCAGATTATAGGTTGTGGGAACGACGACAAGCGGCGTTTTCGGGTCGTCCTTGCGGAAGGCGTCGCAGAAGGCGAACACCTCGTCCGGCGTTTTCGCCTTGGAGTGAATCATGATGCCGTCCGCGCCCGCTTTGACGTAGGCGTGGCAGCGGGTCAGCGCATCATCGAGGCCTTGTTCCAGAATCAGGCTCTCGCAGCGCGCGATAATCATGAAGTCCTTCGTTTTCTGCGCGTTTTTGCCCGCAGTGATTTTCTCGCAGAAGTCGGGGATGCTTGCCTGCTTCTGTCCCGCACCCGTGCCAAACAGGCTGTTCTTCTTCAGCCCCTGCTTGTCCTCGATGATGACGGCGCTGATGCCCGTACGTTCCAGCGTCTGTACGTTGTAGACAAAGTGCTCGACCAGCCCGCCGGTGTCGCCGTCCAAAATAATCGGCTTCGTCGTCACTTCCATGATTTCTTCCAGCGTGTTCAGACGGCTGGTCATGTCCACCAGTTCAATATCCGGTTTTCCCTTCGCGGTGGAGTCGCACAAGCTGCTGACCCAAATTGCGTCGAACTGGCGGCGGCCCTTGGGCGTTTCAACGGTCGTCTTTTCGACAATCAGCCCGGTCAGGCCGTCGTGCGCCTCCATCACGGACAGGCACGGCTTGTAATGCAGCAGGCGGCGGAGGCGGCTCCGGCGCGTCTCCGGCAGGGAGAGCAGCTGATCAAGGGTCGAAAGCGTCTCCTCGGTCGCGGTGTGCGTGTAGGGGAATTCCACCAGCTCGCCGCCCCAGCCTTTGAGCGTCTCAATGACTTTTTGACGGATATTCGCCTGATAGCCGACAAGCCAGTCATCCCCATGCACCACAATGTCGGGGCGCAGGCGGTTGAGGATGTCCGTGTAATCCAGACTTTCCTGCACAACGACACGGCTGACGTACTTCAGCCCTTCAAACATCGCGATGCGCTCCTCCAGCGGAATCAGCGGATAATGCTTGTAGCTTGCGACGACCTCGTCCGTCAGCAAGCCGACGGTCACTTCGCCCAGCTCCGCCGCGCGCTGCAAAATGCGGATATGCCCGTTGTGCAGAATATCCGTCGAAAAGCAAATGTACACCTGCTTCATTCAAAGTACCTCCTGACGGAATCGAGTCAAGACAACTTCCCGATCCGCCTGATTGTCGATTTCGGCGCAGAGCCTCCCGCCACACTCCAGCGGATACAGCGGAATCTCCCCTGACACGGCGTTGAACGCGTTCTCGGCGTAGCACTTCACGTCCCCGCGCACAACGAAGCGCTCGATTTCGTCCATCCAGCTGGAAAAATCCGCCGCTTGCCAGTGGTACGCCGCCTGACATTCCACGCTGCCCGCGTCGAAGCAGTCCACACCTACGCGCCGGATGCGCCCGTCCTGAATCAGCGCCTTGAAGTCCTTGTCCGGCAGGGGCTGGGTGGAATCCACCGCCATCACGCTTCTGCCCGCCGCCGCCAGCGCATCCATCACCGTCGGATGCAGCACCAAATCGCCGTGCAGGCTGATGACATCCTGCCCGCGCAGCAAATTCCGCGCCAGATACATGCTGTAAATATAGTTTGTCTCCCGATACTTCGGATTATGGACGAAGTGGAAGCGGATGCCGCTGTCCAGCGATTCCAGATACGCTATCAGCGTGTCCGCCAGATGCCCCGTCGTCACCACCGCTTCCGTCACGCCGATGCGCCGCAGCAGCTTCACCTGCCACGAGATGATGGTTTCCTGTTCGGTCAGGCTGCACATGCACTTGGGATGCTCCCGCGTTTCGTCGCCCATGCGCGACCCCAGCCCCGAATTGAGCAGCAATGCAATCATGCCTTTTCCTCCCGCAAAAATGCCATCAGCGCGTCACGGTTCTGGATGGGCGTCGTCGTCGGGCGACCTAAATCCGCGCGCGCGCCCACCGCACAGGCAACCTCCAGCATCGTCAGCTGATTCGCCCTCTTCGCTTCCTGCAGGGCAGCTTCCAGCGTCGCTTCGTCCCGCGCGTTCAGCACCCGTGGGTATCCGACCGCTGATGCGACCTTCGCTGCGCACAGTCCCCCTTCGCACACGGGCATCCCGCCGACCGTCTCATGCGCGGCATTGTTGATGACAACGTGGATGAGGTTCGCCGGCTTGCGCTGGGCAATCACCGGCAGTGCGCCAAGGTGCATCAGCGCCGCGCCGTCGCCGTCCAAGCACCAAACGCGGCGGTTCGGCTTCTCCAGCGCGATTTCCAGCGCAATCATGCTTGCATGTCCCATCGACCCGACGGTCAGGAAGTCACGCTCGTGCCCTTCGCCGCGCTTCTCGCGAAGCTCGAAGATTTCGCGGCTGAGCTTCCCCGTCGTGGACACAACCACATCGCCCGCATCCATCGCGTTCAGCATGATTTCCGCCGCCCGCTCACGGGTGAGGGTGTTTTCGTTGCCGTACGCGGGCTTGAGCGAGCAGGTCAGCGCGCCTTTGCGAACGACAATCGCCGCGCACTGCCGCTGATTCAATTGTTCGCGCAGGAAGGCAAAATCCGCCGCAAACTGCTCTTCCGTCGTGTCCTTGCTGAGGATGCGGTAGGGGACGCCGAGAATCTCCAGCTGCGACAGGGTGATTTGCCCCTGCTTGACGTGCTGCGGTTCATCGTGCACACCGGGTTCGCCGCGCCAGCCGACGACGAGCAGGCACGGCAGCTGATACACCTGCGCGTCCATCAGCGACGCAAGCGGATTGACGGCATTGCCCAGCCCGGAATTCTGCATATAGCACAGCGCGGGACGCCCCGTCGCGAGGAAATGCCCGGCGGCGAGACCGACCGCGTTTCCCTCATTCGCCGCGACAATGTGCCGGGGCGAATGAACGCCGTAGAGGGCGTAGAGGGAATCGCAAAGTCCTTTTAGCTGCGAATCCGGCACGCCGGTAAAAAAGTCAATGCCCGCCCCTTCGCAGGCGGAAAGAAGTCGCTGTGCATCCATGCAAAAAGACCTCCGTTTCTTCGCTTCTATTATAGCGGAAAGAGGAAACGGGGTCAAGTGCACTGTCGCTTTCTTCTCCTTTTCCCCTTTACAACACCCCTTCAAACCGCTATAATAGGACAAACAGAATCACGGAAGGAGCGTGTTCCACGATGTCCGAAGTCAAAACCCGCGCAGAACGCATTGCGCTTAAGGTTCGCCGGAAGCAGCGGCTCGTCCGCGTCGCGCTGGGCGAGGAGAAGGCGGATGTTGTCCTCAAAAACGCCGATTATGTCAACGTATTTTCCGGCACGGTTGAGCATGGCGATATTGCCGTTGCCAACGGGCTGGTCGTCGGCATGGCTGACCATTACGACGGCTTGATGGAGGTCGATGTCAGCGGCAAAATCGTCGCTCCCGGCTTTATCGACGCGCATATTCACCTGGAGAGCAGCCTCGTCAGCCCGACCTCGTTCGCGCGCGCGGTGCTCCCCCACGGCACAACCACCGTCATCACCGACCCGCACGAAATCGCGAACGTCTGCGGTATGGGCGGCATCGACTACATGATGGCGGCGACAGAAAATCTGCCGCTGGATGTGCATTTTATGCTCCCGTCATGCGTGCCGGCAATGGCGTTTGAGGAAAACGGTGCAACGCTGACATGGCGCGACATCAACGCCTATTTTGACCATCCCCGCGTGCTGGGGCTGGCGGAGATGATGAATTATCCGGGCGTGATGATGGGCGACCGCGCGACGATGGAGAAAATCGTCGTTTCACAGGCGCATCACAAGAAGATTGACGGCCACGCGCCGGGGCTGTCCGGCAAGGCGCTCAACGCGTACATGTCCGCCGGCGTCTATTCCGACCACGAGTGCGACACCATTGACAACGCATTGGAAAAACTGCGCAAGGGGCAGTTCATCATGATTCGCGACGGCACGGCGGCGCAGAATCTCGAAGCCCTCATGCCTCTGCTGACAGAGCAGTATGCGCACCGCTGCATGTTCTGCACTGACGACAAGCACCCCTACGACCTGCTGCACAAGGGGCACATTGACTACATCGTCCGCAAAGCGATTTCCCTCGGCGCCGACCCGATTCTGACCATCAAGGTCGCCAGCCACTACGCCGCGCGCTACTTCCTGCTGAACAACAAAGGCGCGATTGCGCCGGGGTACTTGGCGGATTTCGTCGTGCTGGACAACCTGCATGATGTGAATGTGGAGATGGTGTTCAAGCGCGGCAAGCTGGTTTACGACGGGCATGAGGTGGAGATCGCCGCGCCGGACATTGACCTGGACATCCTCGCGGGCGTGCTGGATACGTTCCATCTGCCGGATGTAACGCCGGAGCAGCTGCGGATTGGGGTCGCGCCGCTGATTGGCCTCATCGACGGGCAGATTGTGACCGAAGACTTGGGGCACGCGGAAGGCGTCGATAACGGCATCTGCCAGATGACCGTCTGCGAGCGGCACCACGACACGGGGCATGTCGCCAGCTGCTATGTCCGCGGCTACGGGATTCAGCGCGGCGCGGTTGCGACGTCGATTGCCCACGACAGCCACAACATCATTGCCTGCGGCGTATCGCCGGAGGACATTGCCTTTGCGGTCAACGAGCTGAAAAAGATGCACGGCGGCATCATCGTCGTGGAGAACGGGCAGGTGCAGGCGCGCTTGCCGCTGGAGGTGGCGGGGCTGTTTACTGACCGTCCGCTGCCGGAAGTGAACGAGAAGTTAGAGCACTGCAAGGCGGCCGCGTGGGCGCAGGGCGTGAATCGCGGCATTGACCCGTTCATGACGCTTTCATTCGCGAGTCTGCCGGTGATTCCGGCACTGCGGCTCACCACCAAGGGGGTCTTCAATGTCAACACACTCACGTTTGTGGAGTGATATTCTGATTGATTTTCTTCTCCAAACTTGAGTTTTGGGCAATACCGCACAAATGAGTTGGTGCGATGGCGAATGCATTTTTTGTCAGATGCGATTGCAGAAATCGAAGGTTTACTGGAGGTAAATCGAGATTTCTGCAAGAAGCAGATGGCAGAAAAGGCATCGCCAGCGCTGCCGACGAATTGTGCGGTATTGCCTTTGATGTTGCAGAGGGTTTCGCCTCTGCGGAGGCGAGGAGGGGGCTTTCCGCTCGCCCCCTCCACCCCTTCGGGCTGCACACCCATGTTTCTTGGATTTTATCGGAAGTTTTATGGTTAGTTTCCCTATCGTTTTCCCAACCAACACAATAAACCTGTAACATGGGAGTGCGCTGCGAAGGGGTCAAGGGGGCGATCGCAGACTTCGTCTGTTTCTATTGCCCCCTCGTCGCGTCCGCAGACGCGACACCTCCGCGCCGCAGACAAATTCTATTTTATTGAATAAACTCAATTTCAAAAAAGGAGCTGACCACCTTGATGCAACAGGAATCCAAAGCGCACCGTCTTTGGACGCTCTTTTCTTCCATGCTTCTCATCAGCACCTTCACTTTCGGCGGCGGATTCGTCATCGTATCGCTGATGAAGAAAAAATTCGTTGATGAGCTGCATTACCTGACCGAAGAGGAAATGCTGGACATGACCGCCCTGGCGCAGACCGCACCGGGCGCGATTGCCGTCAACGGCGCCATCCTCGTTGGGCGGCGCATCGCCGGGATTTCGGGGCTGATTGTCGCGGTACTGGCGACAATTCTGCCGCCGATTGTCATCATCAGCGTCATCTCTATGATGTACGCCGCGTTCGCCGAGAACGAATGGGTACGCGCGGTGCTGACGGGAATGCAGTCGGGCGTGGCGGCGGTCATCTGCGACGTGACGGCAAATCTTGGCGGCAAGGTCGTGCAGTCGAAGGATTGGCTGAATCTGCTGCTGATGGCAGGCGCGTTCGCGGCGTCCGCTGTCTTTCACGTCAACGTCATCGTGGTCATCCTCGTCGCGGCGGCGATTGGCGTTATCCGGGCACTGCTGGCGCGAAAGGGGGGCGTATCCGCATGATGGTGCTGTTCCTCGTCTTTTTCCAAATCGGATTGTTCAGTGTCGGCGGCGGATATGCTGCCATGCCGCTGATTCAGTCGCTGGTCGTGGAATCGCACCGCTGGCTGACGATGGCAGAATTTACGAACCTAATGACGATTGCCGAGATGACCCCCGGCCCGATTGCGGTCAACTCCGCGACATTCGTCGGGATGCGCTGCGCCGGACTACCGGGGGCGCTCGTCGCGACGTTCGGGTGCATCACGCCGTCGCTGATTCTCGTCACGCTTCTTTCCTATTTGTATGGGCGATTTCGTTCCGGGCAGACGATGCAGAACGTGCTGGGCGCGCTGCGTCCCGTGGTCGTCGCGCTGATTGCGTCGGCGGCGCTGAGCATCGTGCAGGTCGCGGCGGTGAAATCGGGCGGCGGCGTGTCCATCGTCGGCATTGTGCTGATGGTCGCGGCGTTCCTCGTCCTGCGCTGGAAGAAATGGAACCCAATTCTGGTGATGCTGCTCTGCGGCGTCGGCGGCGCGGCGGCGCACGCGGTCGGCTGGCTGTAACGAAAATCTTCCGAAACCATTTGTCCGCCCTTGACAGGGATTGGTGCGTGTGCTATACTCCAATCCGAAGCAGTTAGTTGTAATTAACATATACTGCGACCGCATCCTGAGCATCTTCCCCAACGGCACGCTGAAACTCGTCAACTACAGCAAGCTGAAGGATGGCGACTACGCCGCGAAGCTGATGGAGGGCGTTTCGCCAAGTGTGCCGATGCGTTCAGGCGTGCTGGGCGTGTTTGCCATCGTGCTGGAGTTCTGCGGATACGCGGCACTGGCGGCGTATGCGTACCAGAAAGCCCCGGTGTACGGCGCAATTCTGTTCGCGGGCACGACGTTCGCGTGCATCGTCAGCTCCGCGTATCACTTGAAGTGCGGGCTGGCTGAGTACATGTTCCTCAAATACGGGCGGGACGAGCGTGCCAAGGGCATGATGCTTGACATGCTTCGCAGTGGCGCCTCCCTGCGCCTGTGTTCTCTGGGGATGCTGGCATTCTACGTCACGCTGATGGCCGCTATCATCACCGGCGCGATTGGCTTCCCGATCTGGGCGCTCGTGTTCACGATTCTCCCGATTTTCATTGTCATGTTCCCCCTGCAAATCGTCGGCACGCTGCATATTGCCGCGATGATGTCAATGCTTGGCTGGATGTTCCTGATTTAACCGCAAAAGGACTGCTGCGCGGGCACTTTTCTCCGCTCACAGTCCTTTTTCTGCGTTCGCCCTCACTCGCGCGGATTTTTTGCAAAAATCACGAAAATTCCCTTGACAAACGCCCCGATTCGCGCTATAATAATCAATGTTGCGGATGACCCGCCGCAATATGAGCTTCATATGGAGAGTTGGCTGAGTGGTCTAAGGCGCACGACTGGAAATCGTGTGTGGGCTTATACCCCACCTAGGGTTCAAATCCCTAACTCTCCGCCAGATTAGCATCGATTCGATAGAATCGGTGCTTTTCTTTTGCCCTCGCAGCAAATCCCCCCCAGTCACCAAAAAGTGCCTCTCGAATAAAAAAGTGCGTATTGCGCCCATATCACAAATGGTGTATCCTTTCATCGTGGCCACAAGATAACCCCTTTCCCCGAACGACCCACCTTGGAGGAACCCATGAGGAAACTGATTTCCCTGCTGATGATGATTTTGCTGCTGCTGTCCGCTGCGCTGGCGGAAGTGAGCACCCCGACCTGCACCACCGTGACGCTTGCAACCGGCAGCGTTCACGGCGGATTTCATCGCGAAGATGCATGAGGTTTTCCCGGACTACGCGGGCGAAAACTATCTGGAAATGACGGCGGGATTCCTGTTCCCGGCGGAGTAAGCGGCAGAAAAAAATAGGCTGTTCGAGCGTTTTGCCCGGACAGCCTGTTTTTTGTCAGTATCCCGCTTTCTGCAATTCGTCCAGCAGTGCGCACTTGCGCTTGTAGTCCCTGCGCCACTGTTCAGCAAGGTCAGCAATTGTCTGTCTTCCCTCGTCGGTGCCTTTCATGTGTTCCAGCTGCCGGATGACCTCGCAGTAGGCGGCGCGCGACGAAGCACCTTGCATAGCGCGATTCACCATGTTGCGGTAGAGTGCCAGCGTGCGGGCGGAATTCCATGCCATCAGCGGGTCAAAATAGGTACACAGTCCCTCAAAATTGCCGTGTTGCTGAATCCGCTGGAGCAGCTGCTCCCACTGCTCAATGGATCCCAGCAGGGGCAGGCGGATAGTGCTTGTCGTCGGCAGTTTCAGCAAACGTTCCGCCTCGTCGCGCCACGCATCGGCGGGAAGCGTCGCTCGAAGCGCATCAATCTGCTCCATGCTGTACTGATTGTACTGCTCAATGTACTGCCGAATCTCCCGCTGCGCAAGGTCAGGCTGATTCGCGCGCTGATAGAGCAAAATCAGCTGTTCGCGGCGCTGCTTGCATGGCATATATTCCCCGGCGAACGTCTGCAAATCCGCCTTGACCTGCTCGATGGCTTCCGTCCACTTTTCCGCCGCCATCAGCGTTTTCAGTGTCCGGTCATGCGCATACGGCACATCCCAATGCGAATGCCAGAAGCTGATGATGTCCTCCTGCGAAGCGTGCAGCTGCTGCATCGTTTTTTCACGCTGATTCAGCAGATTCACCATCGCGCCTCCACCGCGTTCCTGCGCATTCGGCTTCCATTCGGCAATTTTCTCGTCCAGCAGCGCAAGATTCCGCTGATGAATCGCTTCGTCCCACGGATACGAAAACAAGAACGCCAGCGGCGCGGTGAAATACGGCATCGGCTGCCACGTCCGGAATGCAGCGGCGAACCACTCGTACATTGCCGACTGCTGGTCGGGTGCTGCGATGGCAAGAATCTGCATCCATGCATCGCGGCAAGCGTCTTCGATATCCTCCTGTTCAAGAATTTCATCGGCGGATTCAAACATCATTGCCGTGTCGCAAACGAGTTCAAACGCAAGCATCGCATGTTCCGGTGTCAGCAAATCAGCCAGTTCCGCATCTATCAGCTCCAGCAGCTCCTGAACAGGTGATTCCTCTTCTTCGTCATATTCCGCGTATTCGTCATACTCGTTTTCGGAATAGCGTTCGGCGGCGTGAAGCGTCTGCGTCAGGGTGCGCTGCCAATTGAGGCGGCGTTCATCCGCACGGACAGGTTCGTCTCCCTTGCACAGCATCAGCCGATTTCGGAGTGCTTCGTCCTTTTTCAGCAGCGGGCGAAGAAAATCCCGAAGCGTTTCAGCGGACAGGCTGTTCAGCTTCTTCTCCCACTCCGGCGCGGGCAATTCCGCTTCCGGCAGATGGGTCGCCGCAAAGAGAACCGCCGCCATATGCTTGCAGTTTGCGCCCTCTTTCGCAAAAGGGCAGGTGCAGGACAGAGTTGCCACGGCATCGCCTGCCAGCGTAATCTCAACCCGATACAGCCGCGTGCCTTCTACATCAGCAGTGATTTTCTCCTGCGTGCAGTGCAGATTTTTCACTGCCCCGGCACGCCAGTAATTGCGCCCGCGCGTAACCATCTTCGAGATAAAATTCTCTTTCCAGTCAGTGATGTGCATCGGCATTCCACCTTTTGCAAAACAGGCTGCCCGTTTTTCTCGGACAGCCTGCTTGCTTATTCCTTCGTCTCAATCTCAATGCCGCGTTCTGCCAGCCAGTTCGGCCAGTAGTCGTCGGTGTAGAGCAGTGCCTCGCGGGTGGAGGGCATCGGGGGCAGCGAACCGCCCGTGGCGTAAATCAGCGCGGAAATCGGCAGAACGGTGTAGCCCTGCTCCTCGTAGTAGGTCAGGACAGCATCAAGAATTTCCCAGCTGTGATTCGCGTCGAGATGGCAGAGCAAAATATTGCCGGGCGCGAGTTTAGCGCGCGTCGTACCGTTCTTGATGCACTCTTCCACCGTGTATTTGCCGATGGAGTCCTTCGTGCTCATGTTCCACAGCACGCACTCCATGCCTTCCGCGCGCGAAACGCTGATGACGTTGCTGTTCACGTCCCCGTACGGCGGGCGCATCAGGCGCGGCGAGACGCCCAGCGTTTCCGCCATGGTCTCCGCCGGAAAAACGATTTGGCGCATCATGCTGTATGGCCGTTCCTTCGTCAGCTGCGGATGCGTGTTCGTGTGGTCGCCGATTTCATTGCCCGCCGCCAGCACGCGCTTGGATTCCTCCGGGAACGTGCGGACGAAATAGCCCGTCATGAAGAAGGTGATATTCGTGTTGTGCTTCGCCAGCACTTCCAGCACCTGATCGGTGTTCTTGCCGCCGAAACCGCAGTCCATGCCGATGCCGACAAGTTTCCGCTCCGTCTCCACGTTCTTGACGGCGCGCTGTCCCTTCGCAACGACGGTCAGGTAACCGCCATCCGCCACACAGCGATCGCCCAGCCACACGCTCAGGCGAGTGTATCCCTCCATATCAGCGGTTGGGGTGATAGAGAAGCTCATGTCGCCGCTCGGATTCGACCACTTCGCTTCCGCCAGCACTGTACCCTTGTCATCGCGCAGCTGGAAGGTGTTGTTGCCCTTGACGATGGTGGATGAATTCGTCACCGTCATGCGGACACTCATCTTCTTGCCCACCGTGCCGAAGTTGATGCCCAGATAGAACTGCACGTTCGGCAGGCGCTGGATGGTCAGCGTGTGCTTGCCTGCACCGGTGTAGCCGTCGCCGCTCTGCAGCTCAAAGACGACCTTGCCGCGCTCCTCCACCACCTGCGTCGGAACGGTCAGCATGGTACTCTTCTGCCCTGCCGGGATGACCACGGAATACGCGCCGTCCAAGCCGTCGCAGGTCAGGGAAACCGTCAGGTCTTTGTCGCTTGCGGGCGACACGTTCAGCTTCATCGTATAATCATAGCCGCCGTTGATTTGCCCGTTTTTCTCGGCAAAGGTAACTTTCACGCCATCCGCCAGCGCGACGGACATCAGCAGCGCCAGCATCATGCCCAGCGCACAGAACCATTTTTTCATGTGCAGCCTCCATTGGTCGTCGATCGTTGATATATCTGCTCGGACATACACGTCCACTTCTATTATACCATTGATTGAAAAGGAACACAAGTGCAAAAAAGCGCCGCTCCGCTTGACCATATTCAATCAGCGGGGCGGCGCGATGTGTCAGGGGATTACTGCTCTGCCAGCTTGTTCAGCATCTCAACGATGCCGCGGCTGTTCTCCAGCTGATTCTCCATGCCTTCGACAATCTGCTCTTCCGCAGTCGTCTCATCCGCATCCGCGTGCAGGACAACCGGCAGCTGCTTGCCGACGAACTGCTCCGCGAAGGCGTCCAGCATTTCCTGCGTCAGACCTTCGATTTCATTTTCCAGCGTCAGCTTCAACTCCGTCACCACATTGTTCGCATCCAGATGCAGTTCAACATCAAGCGTGTATTCGTCCGGCAGCATAGACGTGATGGTGGTGGTAAGAACTCTTCCTTCAGCGGCGGGTTCTTCCGTCGCGTCGGGTTCGACGGTGGGTTCTTCCGTCACGTCAGGTTCGGCGGTGGGTTCTTCCGTCGCTTCGGGCTCGACGGTGGGTTCTTCCGTCACGTCCGGTTCGGCGGTGGGTTCTTCCGTCGCTTCCGGCTCAGCGGTGGGTTCTTCCGTCGCGTCAGGCTCAACAGCGGGTTCTTCCGTTGCTTCGGGTTCGGCGGCGGGTTCTTCCGTCGCGTCGGGTTCGGCGGTGGGTTCTTCCGTCGCTTCGGGCTCGACGGTGGGTTCTTCCGTCGCGGCGGGTTCGGCGGTGGGTTCTTCCGTCGCTTCTGGCTCAACAGCAGGTTCTTCCGTCACATCCGGCTCAGCGGCGGGTTCTTCCGTCGCAGCGGGCTCGGCAGTCGCTTCGCCGTTCAGCGCGCTCTGCGCCAAGCCGAGGTTCTGCATCAGCTCATCCAGCTGGGCGGACACGTTGTCGAGGTAGCCCTGCGCCGCCTCCTGATTCGCCTTTGCGGTGTCCAGTTCAGCGGTCAGCGTTTCCACCTGCGCCTTGTTCGCTTCGTTTTCGTCGTTCAGCACAACCAGCTGAGCTTCCAGTTCCGCCACCTTTGCGGTGGATTCTTCCAGCACCAGCTGCGCTTCGCGGAGGTCATTCTGCGCGGTGGTCAGTTCCGCCTGCGCCGTCTCCTTGTCGGCAATGGTCTGCTGGCGTTCGGTGTTGCTGGCGGCCAGCTGACCGTTGACCTCATCCAGCTGACTGGACAGGTTATTCGACCGCACGAACAGCGCGACCATCACGATGACCGCCACGACCAGCACGACGATGAGTGCAAACAGGGAGACTTTCTTCTTCTCGCTGTTTTCCGGCGTGTTCTGTGCCGGTGTCTGGGACTTGTTTTCGGACATGGGAACTTCCTCCTTGCTTTGTCAGTCGAATCTCAGGCTGTGAATAAATGCGGCTGGTATACTATTCCCAAATGCGAATGCGCAAGCAGATAGCGCAAGTGAATTGGGGGAATAGGCTCACTCCTCTGCCTGCCCAAGGAGCTGCCGTGCGGCGTCCACCTGCGCCTGAAGGGATGAAAGCGTCTTTTGCAGCGTCTCCACCTCTCCGATCAGCTCACTGTCCGGGGTCCGAAGGAGAGCGAGCTGCTGCGTGAGCGTTTCCGCCTGCGCCGCTAATTCCGCATTCTCGCTGCGGAGCGCCTTGCGCTGGGCGCGGAGTTCCTGCTCGCGCGCGGACGCTGCATCCGCTTCGGGCTGCACCGCCTGCAATTGCGCCAGCGTTTCCGGCAGGTCAACGTCGATTTGCGCGCGCTGCGTCTGCTGGAGCTTCAACCGCGCCAGACTTGCATCCAGCTGCAATTGCGTCAGCCGAAGCTGCTCGCCCTGCTGCGCCAACCGAACCGCCAGCACACACAGCGCCACGCACACCACACACATCACCGCGACAAAAATGGTGCGGAATCCCTTGGAAACTTTCGGCAGCATGCTGCTTCCTCCTCTTCCAGTCTCGCCAACAGGGAGCCTTTCTATTCACTATTGTAGCATATTCCGGTACAAATTGCAAAGCAAAAGCGCTGAAAAATGCCGTTTGTTCGGCAATTTGTTACAAATCATTCATTTTTTGAGCCGCGTCGGCGAGACTTTTGGCGAGATAGTCCAAATTTTCCTGTCGGCAGACGATATCGCGGGAAGTGTGGATGCGCCCGGTGATGAGTCCCACCCCCGCGCTGTGGTGGTATGCCGATACGCCCACCCCGCACACGAAGCGCCGATAATCGCCCGCGCCTTGCACGCCCGCGCGTCCGAAGAACTGCGTCGACACGCCGGATGCCATTGCGTTCGCTTCGAGGGATTCGCGGACGACGGCGTATTCCGGCTTGTCCTGTGCCATTTTCGGGGCGCTGATGACAAACGTGTCGCCATCGCCGACGCAGTTGAGGTCGACAAGCAGCTTCATCGTCTGCACTTCGACGTGCTGTGCGCCGTAGCTCTTTGCGCCGCGGCTGCCCGTCTCCTGATGATCAAAGAGGATGAACGCCGTCTTTTCGCGCGCTTCAGGGGACAGACGCTGCATCGTCTCCAGCAGGGCGGCAATGCCGGATGTGTTGTCATTGACGTTATGCTTGTTCGCCGCGCCGAACATCATCAGCAGCATCAGCGCCAGATAGGCAAAAAAGAACGTCAGAATCAGCAAATCGCCGCTCTTCGTCGCCAGCCCGACTGCCGTGCCAATCAGCAGGGAAATCAGCAGCATTCCCAGCAGCACCGCGCCCTGCGCAAGGATATACACCGGGAAATTCCGGGGGATGCGCAAATCGGGTATGCCGATGGTCGCCGCCGTATCGTAGTGGGCGCTGATGAGCAGTTCGGCATTTTGAGGGTCACCGGCGACGATGTTGCGGTGGCGCAGCTTGTCCTTTCGGTTCATGCCGTCCACATAGGGGCGATACCCCATTTCGCGCATCTTCGCCATCACCCACTTCTCGAACGCCCGCTTCTGCGCCGTCGTTTTGCGGATGGGGAACTGCGCGTCGATTTCTTCGCGTATGGTCATGCTTGCTCCTTCCCGACGACCTGCCGGAGGACGGCTTCCACCGTGTCCGCCACGCCCTGCAGGGTAATTTCGTCGTACGTCGTGTCATGTTTGGTATGAATTTTGCTGCAGTACCAGCCTACATGCTTTTTCTTGCGGCAGGCGCAGATACCCACGCCGAGCTTGAAGTGCTTCTGGTCGGAGGAGAAATTGCACTTCTCCATGTTGCCAAGGACGACCGGAATGCCGCTGCTTTTCCGCGCCGTCTCGCCCAGTGCCGGATACTTCTCCCGTGCCGCTTTCGGCACAAGCATCAGCATGGCTTCCCCCACGCCGATGCAGTCCATGTTCAGCACAAGCGTCTCTTTTGCCACCTGCTTGTGCGCTTTCGCCAGCCCCAATGCGCCAAGCAGCCCCTTCTCCTCGTTGTCGAACAGCACGAACGCAATCTCCTCCGGCTTTTCCGCCGCGAACGATTCCATCAGCGCCAGCACCCCGCACACACCCGACGTGTTGTCATTGACGTTGTGCGGATTCGGCACGCCCGCCAGCAGCAGATACATCATCAGGCAGTACAGCCCAATCAGCGTCGCTTCCGTGCAGAAGATGCTGCCCGTGAGCTTTTCACAATCCCCGTCGGTACGAAAATGAACACCACCATCACCAGCGCAATCAGCGCCTGAACGAGGTAGAACATCGGGCGATTCATGGGGAGCATGACATTCGGCAGCCCGACGGTTGTGGGCGTGTCGTAATGCGCCGTAACAAGCACTTTCGCCTTGTCCACATCGCCCACGACGATATTGCGGTTCGTGCAGATTGCCTTGTTTTCCTCCATCCTCGCCGCATAGCCCATTTCCTGCGCCTTTTGCAGCACATACTGGCGGAACTGCGCCTTTTGTACCTTGCTTTTGCGCACCGGAAACCGCGCATTGACCTCCTGCATCCAGCGATTCGTATTCATTTTTTCTGTTCCTTTTCCGTGTACGGAACGACCTCCACCACCGTCAGCGTGTTGCCCTCGACGACAAAGCGAATATCCACCTCGCCATACGGCACGCCGTACACGCGCTTTCCGTCATGCTGATACGCCGGGCGCGGGTCTTGCGCGAGCAAGCCCATCACGGCGGGCAGGTTCTGCTTGGGAACGTACTTTTTGAGCTTCTCCGGAAAATCCACCGTCAGGCGATGGCGTTCGGTCTGCTCGGTGAACCCGCCGACGGCATCCGGCACGCTGTCCACATACGGCAGGTACGGCTTGATGTCCACAATTGGCGTGCCGTCCATCAAATCTGCGCCGGAGACGACGAGCGTGATGCGCCCGTTCTCCTCCTCCATGCGAATCAAGCGGACAACCGTCAGACCGATGCGGTTCGGGCGGAACGGCGAGCGCGTCGCGAACACGCCCAATCGGGTATTGCCGCCCAGCCGCGGCGGACGCACAGTCGGCCGCCAATCGTCCTGCTGCGCGCGGTCGAACTCCCAGAGCAGCCACAGGTGGGAGTAATCCTCAATGCCGCGGAACGCCTCGCGGACGCTGTACTTTTCCGCCATCACGACGCGGGAAATCACCTCCGGCACAAGCCCCGACTGCCGCGGCACGCCGAATTTCTCCCGAAAGCCGTTTTCGATTCGTGCAATGATTTCCATCCAGATTCCTCCCCTTTTCCATACGGGATAAGTATAGCCCACCCGCGCCCTCCCGTCAAGGGGCGGAAGCAGAAAGGAATTTCTGTCAGTTTTGCATTTGGCAAGAGGATTTTTCTTAGTTGGTGGAGAATTATATCATCCTTATGAAAGACTTTCGCTAACAAACCCGTTGCATGGGAGGCGACGGGCGAAGGAGTCCAGAGGGCGACCGCAGACTTCGTCTGTTCTCATTGCCCTCTGGTTGCCGCAATAAAGACCAGTATTGATAAAGAAGTCAACTTTGCCCCCGCAAATAAAAAGGAAAGAAGATTGCAAGGAGGTGAATCCCCTTGGTAGAAGCCTGCCACATCACGATGGATTTCCGCATCGACCAGAACCGCACCACCAACCTCAAGGAGTTTGTCGTCGACGCCCTCCACCGCCAGACGCATGCCACCACCTTCCGCGCCCTCGATGATGTATCCTTCACCGCCGAAAAGGGCAGTGTCACCGGGCTGATTGGCAATAACGGCGCGGGAAAATCCACCCTGCTCAAAATCATCAGCGGCATTTACCCGCCCACCAGCGGCAGCGTCGCCCTGCAGGGCACGCTTGTGCCCATGCTCGAACTCGGCAGCGGCTTCGACGCGGAACTCACCGGGCGGGAGAACATCTTCCTCAACGGCGCAATTCTTGGCTACCCGAAGGATTTTCTGCACGACAAAGCGCCGGAAATCATTGCATACAGCGAACTCGATCGTTTCATCGACCGCCCGCTGAAAACGTACTCGTCCGGAATGCTCGCGCGTCTGGCGTTCTCCATCGCCACCGTCGTTCAGCCTGATATTCTGATTGTGGACGAAATTCTTGCCGTCGGCGACGAGCGTTTCCAGCGCAAGAGCCGCGCGCGGATGCTTGAGCTCATGTCCGGCGGCGCGACAGTGCTGTTTGTCAGCCATAATTTAAGCCAGATTCGCGAACTCTGCGACCGCGTGATTTGGCTGGAGCATGGCAGAATCCGCGCGCAGGGCGACGCAAAGTCCCTGTGCGACGCATACGAAAGGGAGGCAGCCCCATGAGTGAGCAGACGCCGCGCCGACGCCGGGCTGATCGGGCATATACGCCGGAGGAAAACGAAGCCGCGCCCTGCCGCCGCCGCATGAATGCGGACGAACCCCCGCGCCGCCGCCGAACGCGCGAGTATTATTCGCCCGAGGAGTTCATCCCGTACCCTGCGGCGGATTCGTTCGATGCCATGCCGCCAGACATCCCGTTCGATGTGCCTCCGGACACGCCGTCCGCGCCCCCGAAACGGAAATTCCGTCTGCCGCCGCTGGGCGAATCGCTGCGCAGGACGATGCAGTTGCTCCGTTCTGCGCGCCCAGATTTTCCCTTCCGCCGTCCGCATGGGGTCGGCGACTTGCTGAACATGCTGCTGGATGTGCTGCTGTGGCTGCCAAAACTGACAGTACATTTGGCGCTGTATGCCTGCCGTTACCTGCGCGCATCCGTCCGCTATGCCGTGGAGGGTGCAACGCCACTCTGGCAGGCGTTTCTGTTCCGCCCGTACAGCTGGGCGGGGTTCTATCTGCTGCTTGGGGGGCTGGCATTCGGCGGTGTTCATCTGATGTCGCGCGGGTCAACGGGCGCATCGTTCGCCGGGTTCGTGCTGCTGCTCGCGCCGCTGGCGTGGGGCATCGTGCTGAGCTGGGCAGCGGCGAACGCGCTGCACCGGCACTGTTTCTTCTCCCGGTGGACGTTCGTCGCGCTGGAAGTGCTGTGCGTCCTCGGCATTGCGGGCGCTGCGCTGGGCTATCCCATTGCGCTGCTTGCGTCGGCGCTGCTGCCGCTGTGGATGCTCCCAGGCGCTCTGCTCCTGCGCCGCACGACGCTGCAATCCTTCTCCCCTGCCGCCATCGTCGATTTCTTCCAGCGCCTGAAGCCGCGCTGGGAACTGCGGCGAATCGGGCTGCACACGGCAGCGACCGTCAGCTACACTGCACCCGTCAAGCGCAATCGCTTCTTTATTGAGCTGCAATGTACGCATCCGAGCACGGGGAATGCGCTGATTTTGTTTCATACGTCCACCATTGAACCGGCGCTGGGGCAGAAGGTGCATGTGATTCTGCATCCGACGGAGGAAGACATATATGAAGTGGACTTGACGACGAGCATTCCGCGGGTAAAAATTCGGAAGAATGACTTGTGGCGGAATCGGGAATAGGATAGCATCGGAGGTATCAGCATGGAATCATCCCTCAACATTCAGAAAATCGTCAAGCCCTCCTTTGCCGTTATCGGCATCGAAGGCTCGACAGACGACGGTGAAGGCTTCATCCCCATGCTCTGGTCGGATGCGAACGCCCACTTCGACGAAGTCTCCCCCGTCGCCAGCCGCGACGAAAACGGCGCGCTGCTCGGCATTTGGGGCGCGATGAGCGACGAAACCCGTTCGTTCCTGCCATGGACAGACGGCTTCTCGCACGGGTTGTACCTTGCGGGCGTGGAATGCCCCATCGACGCGGAAGTGCCGGACGGATGGACGAAGTGGGTCGTGCCGGGGTATGAGTACCTCGCCATAGAGAATCGCCGCGCGGACACATTCAGCCGCATGGTCGATTACTTCCGCGAAAACGGCGTGAAGCTCGTCGGCGCGGTGCAGGAATTCACTGACCCGAAAACGCAGCAGGAGTATCTGTACTTTCCGATTCGGGCATTATGACAGCTTGACGCATTTCCAAACGGATGCTATAATACCCCATGAATCTGATGCAGAGGTGAACATGATGGCAGAAGAATGTACGCATGACTGCTCCTCGTGCGGGAGCGCGTGCGCATCGCGGCAGAAGCCGCAGAGTTTGCTTGCCCCGGCAAACGCGGGCAGCCGGGTGAAGAAGGTCATCGGCGTTGTCAGCGGCAAAGGCGGCGTGGGAAAATCGCTGGTGACGGGTCTGCTCGCGTGCGAAACGGCGCGGCGCGGGAAAATCGCTGGGGTGCTGGATGCGGACATCACCGGGCCGAGTATGCCGCGCATTCTGGGCATCCGCGACAAGGCGGTCGGCAATGAGCTGGGCATCCTGCCGCAGGAAGCTGAAAACGGCGTGAAGGTTATGTCCATCAACCTGCTGCTGGAACACGACACCGACCCCGTTATCTGGCGCGGCAGCCTGATTGCGGGCACGGTCAAGCAGTTCTGGACGGATGTGTGCTGGGGGGATGTGGACTGCCTGTATGTGGACATGCCGCCGGGAACGGGCGACGTGCCGCTGACGGTGTTCCAATCGCTGCCGGTGGATGGCATCGTGATTGTCTTAAGCCCGCAGGAGCTGGTTGGCATGATTGTGGAGAAAGCCGTCAAAATGGCGCAGATGATGAACATCCCGGTGCTGGGCTTGGTGGAAAACATGGCGTACATGATCTGCCCGGACTGCGGCAAGCGCCTGTACCCCTTCGGCGAAGGGCGCACGGCGGATGTCGCGAAGCAGTATGGACTGCCGATGCTGGCGCAATTGCCGATTCAGCCCGAACTTGCCAAGAAGTGCGACGAAGGCCGCTTGATGGACATTCAGCTGCCGGAAATGGGCAAAGCAGTCGATGCCGTGCTGAAATGCAAGGTTCGCAAGCATGAATAATCGAATCCCGTCGGAATCCTCCGGCGGGGTTTTTCATATCGAAACGGTTCTCGCAGCAGGAAAATCCGGCACACATGTCGAATAATAGTTGATTCAGCGGAACAAATCCGCGCTTTTCTCCGTCTAATCCAGCGGAAAGGGAGGAAAAGCGCCGCTTGTTTCGTTATATCATTGGAAGGCGCGGGCTTTTCGCCACTTTCCGGCAGGGGAAGTGCAATTTAGCCCTTGCACACTGCCCGATAAATGTGTACAATATAGATGGGCGATTGCCCATACGCCTCTTTCCGGCAAATCCGGCAGGAGGATAACGCTTGCTCCGCTCGCCCTGAGTGTGAAGGAAGGGAATTATCATCATGAAGAATCATGCCGCTGCAACTGTTCGCAACCGCATTCTCAAGGGCGCTGCCCTGTGCGGTGTTTTGGCGCTGTCCATGACGCTGACGGGCTGCTTTGTGCCGCCGGACGACCTGTCGGGCGACCTGTCCAATCAGGGTGTTGTTTACAATACGGTTGCTGTCACAGCGCCCCAGCGCACCGCTACGCCCACTCCTTCGCCCACGCCGACGGTTGAATCCGTTTTCAATTTCGGCACGAACACCGTCATGCCGACGACACAGCCAGGCGTGATTACGTCCAACGGCATTGTCACCGTGGTGACCACGCCGCCCGGCAGCATCGCCACCACCGCGCGGCCGACCGCAACACCCACGCCGACTGCGGCTGCCGTTCTCAAAAAAGGCTCGTCCGGCGCTGATGTCAAGACGCTCCAGCGCCGCTTGAAGCAACTGGGCTACTACACCGGCAGCGTTGACGGCGATTTCGGCGACGCGACGGAGAAGGCGCTGCGCGCGTTCCAAGACCGCAACAATCTGCTGGTGGACGGCATCGCGGGCAAATCGACGATGGCAAAGCTGAACAGCTCCAACGCTGTCAAGGCAGCCGCCGCAACCGCTACTCCGCGCAAGACCGCAACCCCCAAGCCGAAAACCACCGCGACCCCAAACCTCTCCACTGAGTATTATCTCCAGAGCGGTTCGTCCGGCACACGCGTCCGCACGCTGCAGGCGCGCCTGATTGAACTGGGCTGGATGGCGGGTTCGCCGGACGGCAACTATGAGGGTGCGACAGAATACGCCGTCAAGGCGTTCCAGAAAAAGTACAAGAGCCTGTACACCGACGGTGTCGCCGGGCCTTCGACGCTGCAAACGCTGTATTCTTCCTCCGCGGCGAAATCCTCCACGCCCGTGTCCTCCATCGGCACGACGCTGGAGTCCGGCATGAAGAACAGCGGCGCCGTCAAGGCGATGCAGACGCGCCTGAAATCCTTGGGCTACCTGACCGGCACAGCGGACGGCTCTTTCGGCGACGCGACAAAGGCGGCAGTGATCGCCTTCCAGACGGCGAACGGCCTGAAGGCGGACGGCAAGGCGGGCACATCCACCCTGAACCGCCTCTATTCCGATGCGGCGATTGCTGCCAGCTCCATGCCGACGGCGACCGCTTCCACCTCCGTGGACGGCTACACGACGCTCTCCGAGGGCGACACCGGCACGGCGGTTCGCAATCTCCAGAAGGCGCTGAAAAACAAGGGTTACTATTCCGGCAGCGTGGACGGCAAATACGGCGCGGCAACGACGGCAGCAGTCGTCGCGTTCCAGTCGGCGCAGGGCTTGCGTGTGGACGGCAAGGCAGGTCCCGCGACCCAGCGTGCGCTGTTCACCACCTCCAGCAGCACGGATACATCCAAGTACACCACGCTCCGGCCGGGTGACAGTGGCGCGGCGATTCGCCAGCTGCAAACGACGCTGAAGCAGAAGGGCTATTATACCGGCACGATTGACGGCGATTACGGCTCCGGCACAACGGCGGCGGTCAAGGCGTTCCAAAAGAAGATGAACATCACGCCGGTGGATGGCATTGCGGGCGACAAGACGCTGACGCTTCTGTACTCCTCTGACGCGGTGGACAGCGACGAATACGCAACACTGCGCCCCGGCGACACGGGTGCGGCAGTGCGCACCATGCAGGCGACGCTGTACGAACTGGGCTACTACGACGGCTCTCGCGACGGCGTGTACGGCGCAACGACGCAGGATGCTGTCCGCGCATTCCAGATTCGCAACAAGGTGACGCCGGTGGACGGCATCGCGGGCAACAAGACGCTGACAAAACTGTACAGCGGCACTGCGGTTGCGGCGGCGGCGAAAACGACGGAGTACAAAACGCTCCGCAAGGGCGACCGCGGCGACGAAGTGGTGCAGATGCAGGACAGCTTGCAGCAGCTTGGCTATCTGGCAGCCGTCACGGGCTATTACGATGATGCGACCGTCGCGGCGGTTCGCTCCTTCCAGTCCCGCAACGGGCTTTCCGTGGATGGCTCCGCGGGTCAGGAGACCCTCGCGGTGCTCTACGGCAGAAATCCCCGTGCGGCATATTAAGGGGAGACGCAAGGGGCTTTGCCCCTTAAACCCCACCAGAGGCTCTGCCTCTGGACTCCGCGAAGGGTCTTCGACCCTCTCGACACCCTTCTCGCGATTGAGTTGAGCACACTTTCATACAGTGTCCGCGTGTTTATTTCTAAGAATACAGTCCAGCTTGGCGCGTTTGCACGGCTGGACTGTTCTCTTATCCACAGCTTTTCCCCGTCTTCCACCGAAAGGAGGGATTCCCGTGCAGAAAATCCGCTTTCTCCCCCTGCTGTGCGTTGTGCTGATGCTCTTCACCGCCCCGACCTTGCTCGCCCAGCAGGAACCGGATACGCCCTATCCGGCGGAAACCATGCTCTCTGTCCGCATGATGCCGCCCGGCGAACGTAGTCTGCGCAATTTCCTGTATCCAAAGCTCATGGCGCAGGAAGGCAGCATTCAACTTCCCGCCGGAACGTCCTACAATCTGCTGGTACAGACCTTGGATAACATGCGCAACGACTATCCGGAGCTGTTTCACATCGAATCCTACCGTGTCCATTATCAACGCAATCAGCCGGATGTCGCCCAAAGCATTTCACCGCGCTACCTTTGTTCCGCCGAAGAAGCATCAGCCTTGCGCAAACAGCTGCTGGAGACAGCACAGTCGTGGGTGGACGAAAATCCCGACCCGCTGGCGCTGTACGAACGGCTTGTACAGAATACAACCTATTCACCCGACAGCATGTGGCAGCACGCGGCCGTGGGCGCTTTGCTGTATGGCGAAGCCACCTGCGCAGGATATGCGCAGGCGATTTCACTGCTCTATCGGCTTGCGGGCATTCCATGCGCAACCATCATCGGCGAAGCGTCAGACACAAGCGGCGAAACCGGTTTGCATGCATGGAATGTGACCAATTTCGGCTTTCTTGACGCAACATGGGGGGCCGCTTTCGACGGGCATGTGTTCCACAGCAACTACGCCATGGGTGAAGCGGATATGTCCATCGACCACACGCCCAATCGCGGGTACACTTTCCCCGACCTGAGCGGCGTTCCGAACTACTATCAGGCGCACGGGCTGTACGTCTCTACCGAGCAGGAACTGCTGACCCAGCTGATGCGTCTTGTGGACGGTGAAACCGTGGAGATTCAGCTTTCGCCCGACCTGTACGCACGGTATACAGCGGCTATGAAGGACAAGCAATCCGATATTGTCACCTTTTGCGCCGAAGCAGCCGGGGTGGAAATTCCCTTCTACGACCCATGCCGCATCCTGTCCGATAAGGCGCATCGCGTTCTGCTGCTGATTCCCCACCCTGAATTGGCGGAGCAGTAACATCAGTTTGCACGAGCGTAAAGGCAGATTATTGCCCCTGAGCACTTGCATGTTCGGGGGCTTTCATGTTATAATGAAAGAGTAGTGTGTCTATTCGGGAATAGGTGCGCTCATATGATTATGATTTTCCAAATATTATCAGAAATTGTTTCTATATTGAAAGGAGAACTTTATGTTCGATTGGGTCAAAAAACTGCTGGGCAGCAGCAATGACGCAGAGGTCAAAAAGCTGCAAAAGACGGTCAACGCCGTGGAAGCCCTCGAAGATGAATACAAGGTGCTGACGGATGAGCAGCTGCGTGCCAAGACGGATGAATTCCGCACGCGCTTGCAAAATGGCGAAACCGAAGATGACATTCTGCCCGAAGCGTTCGCCGCCATCCGCGAAGCCGACGCCCGTGTGCTGGGGATGCGCCCGTACCGCGTGCAGGTGATGGGCGGCCTGGTGCTGCATCAGGGGCGCATCGCCGAGATGAAGACCGGTGAAGGCAAAACGCTGGTGTCCACCCTGCCCGCGTACCTGAACGCGCTGTCCGGCAAGGGCGTGCACGTCGTGACCGTCAACGACTATCTGGCGCGCCGCGACAGCGAATGGATGGGCAAAGTCCACCGCTTCATGGGGCTGAGCGTCGGCCTGATTGTCCACGATCTGGACAGCGCCGAACGCCGCGCCGCCTATGCCTGCGACATCACCTACGGCACGAACAACGAGCTGGGCTTCGACTACCTGCGCGACAACATGGTCATCCGCCAAAGCGAGCTGGTGCAGCGCGGCCACAACTTCGCCATCGTCGACGAAGTGGACTCCATCCTGATTGATGAAGCGCGTACCCCGCTGATTATCTCCGGCGCGGGCGACAAATCTACCGACCTCTACGCGAAGGTGGACGCGGTCGTCCGCACGCTCAAGCGTGACGTTCACTTCGAGATTGAAGAGAAGAAAAAGGCCATCAGCCTGACCGACGAGGGCGCCCAGCGCGTCGAAGCCGCGTTCGGCATCACCAACATCAATGATGCGGAAAATGCCGAGCTGAACCACCACGTCAGCTGCGCCCTGCGCGCCAACTTCCTGATGAAACGCGACGTGGACTACGTCGTCAAGGACGATCAGGTCATCATCGTTGATGAATTCACGGGCCGCCTGATGATTGGCCGCCGCTACTCCGAGGGTCTGCATCAGGCGATTGAAGCCAAGGAGCATGTGACCATCGAGCGCGAAAGCCGCACACTGGCGACCATCACCTTCCAGAACTATTTCCGCATGTACCACAAGCTCTCCGGCATGACGGGTACGGCGAAGACGGAAGAGGACGAGTTCCAGAACATCTACTCACTGGACGTCGTGCAGATTCCGACCAACAAGCCCAACATCCGCAAGGACTTGGACGACATGGTCTACAAGACGAAGAAGGCAAAGTTCAACGCCGTTGTGGACGCGATTGCGCAGGTGCACGCCAACGGTCAGCCCGTGCTGGTCGGCACGGTCACGGTTGAAACGAGCGAAATGCTCTCCGCCATGCTCCAGCGCCGCGGCATCCAGCATGAGGTGCTGAACGCCAAGAACCACGCCAAGGAAGCTGAAATCGTCGCGCAGGCAGGCCACTGGGGCGCCGTCACCATTGCCACCAACATGGCTGGCCGCGGCACGGACATTCTGCTGGGCGGCAACCCGGAGTTTCTCGCCCGCCGCGCCATGCGTCAGGACGGCTATGACGAGGAAATTATTGAAGCCGCGACAGGGCACGCCGAGGATGTGTCCGATGAAATTCTTGCCGCGCGCGAAAAGTACCAGTCCCTCTACAAGGACTTCAAGCGCACCACCGACGAAGCGCATGACCGCGTGCTGCAAACCGGCGGCCTGCATATCATCGGCACGGAGCGCCATGAATCCCGCCGCATTGACAATCAGCTGCGCGGCCGTGCGGGCCGTCAGGGCGACCCCGGTTCGACCCAGTTCTTTATTTCGCTGGAGGACGACCTGATGCGTCTCTTCGGCGGCGACCGCATCATGCCGATGGTCGAGCGTCTGGGGCTCAAGGACGACGAGCCGCTTCAGGCGGGAATGCTCACCAAGCAGATTGAATCCGCGCAGAAGCGCATCGAGGGCCGCAACTTCGAGATCCGCAAGCACGTTCTGGAATACGACAACGTGATGAACCGCCAGCGCGAGATTATCTACGGTCAGCGCCGCCGCGTGCTGATGGGCGAGAACGTCCGCGACAACATTATCGGCATGGCGTACAAACTGATTGACGCCGCGCTCTCCCGCCACTGCGCGTCTGATGACGGCACGGATTGGGATATTCCGCAGCTGACGAATTATCTGGAAAACCTGTGCATCCACCACGGCAAGATTGCCGAATTGGAGGATGTCGTCCGCTCCGGTGACCGCGACGCGCTGGCGCAGGCGCTCAAGGACGACGCAAAGGCGTTCTACGAAGAGCGCGAGACGGCGCTGGCGGAAATCGGGCTGGACATGCGCGAAGTGGAGCGCGTTGTGCTGCTGCGCGCGGTGGATGTGCGCTGGATGGATCACATTGACGCAATGGATCGTTTGCGCGACGGCATCGGCTTCCGCGCGTACAGCGGCAAGAACCCCGTCACCGAGTACCAGATTGAAGCGGGCTACATGTTCGACGAGCTGAATCACCTGATTCGCGAAGACACGGTGCGCCGCATGTATCAGCTGCGCATTGAGCGCACGCCGGAACGTGTGCAGGCAGCGGTTCGCCCCGTCGAGGGCAAGCCGATTGTGCCCGGCAACGGTCAGCCGCGCCAGCCCAAGCGGGTGAAGCCGTCAGAGCGCGTTGGCCGCAACGACCCCTGCCCCTGCGGTTCGGGCTTGAAGTACAAGAACTGCTGCGGCAAGGACAAAGAAACAAGGGAGTAACTCCCTTGACCCATTTTCGCGATTGAGTAGGTGGCAATTCCAATGTAATTTTCGCGTGTTTATGCAGGGATTTCGCGTCTGCGGACACGAGGAGGGGGCTTTCCGATCGCCCCCTCCACCCCTTCGGTGCCCTCTTGCATAGTAGGTTGTAATTGTTGCTTTTTAGTTAGTGTACCTTTCGTGCCCAACTAACATAAACCAAGCAGTAACATCCTGAGGGCGAATGCGAAGGGGTCAAGGGGGCGACCGCAGACTTCGTCTGTTTTCATGCCCCCTTGTCGCTCCCGCAGGAGCGAAACCCCCGCAACATAAAAAATCAAGCATCAATCCACCCCAAAAGCAAAATCATCAACCAGAAAAAAGCCTTTCCTGACGATTGAAGGAGATTAAACATGGCGCTCATAGATATTCCCCAGTATCGCAGCGAACTGGCAGAGATTCGTAAATCCCTGCTTGCCGCGGGCGATGCCCTCCACATTGACCATATCCGCGAACAACTGGATGAGCTGACCGAGGAAATGAATCAGCCCGAATTCTGGAATGACCCGGATCACTCTGCGAAGGTCAACCAGAAGGTTTCCAACCTCAAGAACAAACTCGAGCACTACGAAAAACTGCTTTCTTCCGCCGATGATATCGAGGTCATGCTCGAAATGGCGGAAGAAGAGAAGGACGAAGATACCGTCACCGAAGCGGTGAATGAGCTGGCGACGCTCAAAGAGCATACCGACGCGCTGGAGCTGGAAACCCTCATGCGCGGCGACTATGACGACAATGACGCGGTGCTGTCCCTCCACGCGGGCGCGGGCGGAACGGAAGCGCAGGATTGGACGTCCATGCTCTTCCGCATGTATACCCGCTACTGTGAAAAGATGGGCTTCACCGTCAAGGTGCTGGATTTGCTGGACGGCGACGAAGCGGGCATTAAGTCCGTCACCTTCGAGGTCAGCGGCGACCACGCCTATGGCTACCTCCGCGGCGAAAAGGGTGTGCACCGCCTCGTCCGCATCTCCCCGTTCGACGCAAACGCCCGCCGCCACACGTCCTTCGCGTCGCTGGACGTCGCCCCCATGCTGGAGGACGATGATTCCGACATCGAAATCAACATGAAGGACGTCCGCGTGGACACCTACCACTCCAGCGGCGCAGGCGGTCAGAACGTCAACAAGACCTCCTCCGCCGTCCGCATGACGCACTACCCGACCGGCATCGTCGTCTCCTGCCAGACCGAGCGCGATCAGGTACAGAACCGCGCGACGTGTATCAAAATGCTGAAGGCGAAGCTGCTGGAGCTGCGCGAGCGCGCCAAGGAAGAGGAAATGGCGAACATCAAGGGCGAAATGAAGAAGATTGAATGGGGCAGCCAGATTCGCTCCTACGTCTTCCAGCCCTACACGATGGTCAAGGATCACCGCACGAACTACGAATCCGGCAACATTGACGACGTGATGGACGGCAACCTTGAGGGCTTCATCACCGCCTATTTGAAGATGCAGTAATGCCGAAACCCTCTCAGTGTCTGCTGGGAGGGTTCTCGCCGTTATATTGCTTTCCCCGGAAAGGAGATTTTCCGGTGCGCTATCAACTCGTTTCCATCCTGTCGGCGCTTCTGCTTTGCCTGACCATGCTGGCAGCCATCGTTTACGGGGTCGGTACGCAGCCTGCCCTGATGCAAACGCTCATGCTGCGCACCGCTCCGCCTGAAGCAACCGGCTTTCCGGCGGAGCAATACGGTGCCGCCGCCAAGCTGATTACCGATTACCTCAAGGGCGAGGGCGACTTCCAGCTCGTATTTTCCATGAACGGCATAGCATACAACGCTTTCAACGAGCGTGAGCAAACGCATATGGCGGACGTGCGGACGCTGTTCAGCCTGTGCCGTCGTTTTTCGCTGGGCAGCATCCTCCTGATGCTGGTCGGTTTGCTCTATTCCCGGAAACAGCGGTTCTTCTGGCGAATCGTCCGGCGAACCGCCTGCTGTATGCTGGCGTTTGTCGCCCTCCTTGCGCTGCTGGCGGCGATAGATTTCGACCGGCTGTTCATCCTCTTCCATCAAATTGCCTTCACAAACAACCTGTGGCTGCTCAATCCGCAAACGGATTTGCTCATCCGTTTAATGCCGACGCAATTGTTCATTGACTATGCGCAAATCATCGGCATTGTCTGGGCGGCACTGATGGGGATTCTGCTCATCATTGCCACCGTGAAGCTACGAAATCAACAATAAGGGGCGTATTCCCATGACCTACACTGAATCTGCCCGCGCGCAGCTTGATGCCTTGCAGGTGAAAGACCACGTTCGCATTCTGGCGCTGGAAACGTCCTGCGACGAAACCGCCGCCGCCATCATCGAGGACGGGCGCACCATCGTCTCCAACATCGTTTTCAGCCAGATTGACCTCCATGCGCTCTATGGCGGCGTCGTGCCGGAAATCGCCAGCCGTGCGCACGTCGAAGCCTGCGACCGCGTGATTGACGAGGCGCTCCGGGCAGCGAACATGCGCTTGCAGGATGTCGATGCCCTCGCTGTCACCTACGGGCCGGGGCTTGTCGGCGCGCTGCTCACCGGCGTCAGCTGCATGAAGGGCTTAAGCTACGCCGCAAACAAGCCGCTCATCCCCGTCAACCACATCGAAGGGCATGTGTCCGCGAACTACATCTCCAATCCGGATTTGAAGCCGCCGTTTCTGTGCCTTGTCGTATCGGGCGGACACAGCCACATCGTCCGCGTGAACGACTACGGCGATTACACCTTGCTTGGTCAGACGATGGACGACGCGGCGGGCGAAGCGTTCGACAAGGCAGCGCGCGTGCTGACGCTCCCCTACCCCGGCGGTCCGCGCATCGACGCACTGGCGGAGGAGGGCGACCCGCATTTCCTGTCGCTCCCGCATCCGCACACCCCCGGCAAGTACGACTATTCCTTCTCCGGCATGAAAACGGCGTTCCTGAACGCGGCGAACAAGATGGAGATGAAGGGCGAACCGCTCCCGAAGGCGGATATGGCGGCGTCGTTCCGCTACGCCGTCGTTTCGGCGCTGGTGGAAAAGGCGATGCTGGCGGCGAAGGATACTCACGCCCCCGCGCTTGCAATGGCAGGCGGCGTTTCCGCGAATCGTCTGCTGCGCCGGATGATGCAGGCGGCCGCCGACAAAGCGCATCTGCCGCTGTACATGCCGCGCCTCGACCTGTGCACCGACAACGCGGCGATGATTGGCTCTGCGGCATACTATCGGATGAAGAAGGGCGAGCTTGCGCCCCTGACGCTCAACGCCACGCCGTCGCTCCGTCTGGTGTAATACTATTTCCTGCATTCGTCTGCGCCATCTGCTTGCGCCTTTTCCGCTCTGGCGTCCGGTCGTTCCATTTAGCGTAGCGCTGCTACGCTGCATTTCACTCCCGTTAGCCAGAACGAAAAATTCGCGGCGCATCTTGGCGCATTCTCATTTGGGAATAGTATAAGCCTATTATAATATAGGAAGAAATTTTTCACGGCAGCGAATCATCCCATTCATCATTCATTCCAACCAAGGAGGATTCCGCATGAAGAACAAAAACGTCTGGCAGGCGGTCAAATTCACGCTGTTCAGCGCATCCGCCGGGCTCATTCAGCTCATCAGCTTCGCCCTGCTGCATGATGTGTTCAAGATTCCCGATTACAACGCCTGTTACCTTCCCTCGCTGATTCTGTCCGTCCTGTGGAACTTCACATTCAACCGCCGCTACACCTTCCGCTCGGACGGAAACATCAAGCGCGCGATGCTGCTCGTCGCGCTGTACTACGTCGTGTTCATCACGCTTTCCAGATGGTGGAGCACGGAACTGGTCGCGCTCGGCGTACACGACTGGCTGATTGAAGTCATCAACATGCTCGTCAACTTCGTGACCGAGTTTTTGTTCCAGAAGTTTGTGGTCTATCGCGGGACGATTGACACGAACGAGCTGGCAAGGAAGGAGCAAGCGTAATGCCGTTTGACTACAAGAAGGAGTACCGTGCGTTCTACCAGCCGCCGAAAGTGCCAAAAATCATCGACGTGCCGGAAATGCAGTTCGTGTGCGTATCCGGTACGGGCGACCCGAACGAGGAGGGCGGCGCGTATCAGCAGGCGCTCGGCGTGCTGTACGCGGTCAGCTATACGTTGAAGATGAGTCCGCGCGCTGGACACCTGATGGACGGCTTTTTCGATTACGTCGTGCCGCCGCTGGAAGGCTTCTGGCAGCAGGACGGCGTTTCGGGTGTGGATTACGGGCGCAAGGCGGATTTCCGCTGGCTGTCCGTGATTCGCGTACCGGATTTCGTGACGGCGGAGGATTTCCGCTGGGCGGTGGAAACGGCGTCAGAAAAGAAGAAGCTGGACTGCTCCCGCGCTGAACTGCGCACGGTTCGCGAAGGACTTTGTGTGCAGATGATGCACATCGGCGCATACGACGACGAACCCGCGTCGGTAGCGCAGATGGATGCGTTTCTGCGCGAGAACGGGTATGAAAATGACTTCACGGCGGAGCGGCTGCATCACGAGATTTATCTTTCCGACCCGCGGAAAACAGCGGCGGAGAAAAGGAAAACCGTGATTCGGCATCCGGTGAGAAAGGTATAAGCAACCTTGGGTGCTGCTCATTGGCTGATGAGCAGTGCCTTTTTTCTTTGCTGCTTGTTTTTTTCTTGCAGCAGGGGGAAATCGCGCCTACGGGCGCGTTAAGAGACTGCGGCAAGTGCAGCGCTGCTTTTGGCGTTTTTTGCGAATTTTCCCCTTGTTAGACCTTGACGAATGTGGTATAATAGCGTGTGGCGGAATGAGCCGCCAGACCCTGAGGAATAGGAGAAAAACAGCTATGGTTAAGGTTAACATTATTTCGGGTTTTCTGGGCGCGGGCAAAACGACGCTCATCAAAAAGCTGCTGACGGGCAGCGTTGCGAAGGAAAAAATCATCCTGCTGGAAAATGAATATGGCGAAGTCGGCGTGGATGGCAGCTTTATGAAGGATTCGGGCATCATCGTTGATGAGCTGAATTCCGGCTGCATCTGCTGCACGCTGGTGGGCGACTTCCAGAAGGCGGTCGATGATCTGATTGCGAAGTATCATCCTGACCGCCTGCTGATTGAGCCGTCCGGCGTGGGTAAGCTGAGCGAAATCCTCGCTGCCGTCGAGCGCGCGAAGGAACGCCACAGCGACCTCGTTGTGACCGGCTGCGCGACCGTTGTAGACGCAGGCAAGTGCCGCATGTATATGAAGAACTTCGGCGAGTTCTTCCTCGACCAGATTAAGACGAGCGCGACGGTGATTTTCAGCCGCACGCAGCTGCTGTCCGCGGAGCGCATCGAGAAGAGCCGCGCGCTGGTGGAAGAGCAGCATCCGGGCGTCCGCATCGTGACGACGCCGTGGGATGACCTGTCCGCTGATACGCTGCTGGAAGTCATTGAATCCGGCAAGCCGATGGAAATCCACCTCGATGACGACGACCATGACGACCATGAGCATCATCACCATCATGATCACGACGACCATGACGAGGATGAGCACGAACATCATCATCACGACCACGAGGATGGCGAAACCTGCTCCTGCGGACATCATCACCATCATCACCACGGGCATGACGCGGACGAAGTGTTCGTGTCTGTCGGCGTAGAGACTGCGAACCGCTACGAGCAGGACGAGGTCAAGGCGATGCTGGACAAGCTGTCCGACGAAGAAGAGTACGGCACGGTGCTTCGCGCCAAGGGCGTGCTGCAGAACGCGGCGGGCGACTGGTTCCAGTTTGACTATGTGCCGGGCGAGAGCCAGTTCCGTCCGGGTACGCCGGATTACACCGGCCGCCTGTGCGTCATCGGTGCGCACATCGACGAAAAAGCACTGCGGGAGCTGTTCAAGGCATGAGCGAACAGGAATTTACACCAGTCTACCTGATTACCGGCTTCCTCGAAAGCGGCAAAACCCAGCTCATCAACTCCATGCTGACAGACGATAACTTCTCGCGCGGACAGAAGACGCTGGTCATCTGCTGCGAAGAGGGCGTTGAGGAATACGAAACGGCGAAGAACACGACCGTTGTCGTCCTCGACGAAGCGGACGAGATGAACACGAAGAAGATGGAGGCGCTGGACAAGGAGTATCAGCCGGAGCGCGTCATCATCGAGTACAACAGCATCTGGACGATTGAGCGGCTGGGCAGCTGTATGCTGCCGCGCAAGTGGGAAGTCGTGCAGATTATCACGACGGTGGACGCGAACACCTTCGACAATTACTTCACCAACATGCGCCAGATGCTGACCGACCCGATGAAGGTCGCTGACCTGATTCTGGTCAACCGCTGCCAGCCCGGCGCAAACAAGAGTCCGTGGCGTCGCCAGCTCAAAGCGGTCAACCCGAAGACGAACATCATCTTCGAGAACACCGATGGCACGAGCGAAGACGGCGTGGCGGACGAAGACCTCCCCTACGACATGAAGTCCGCCGTCATCGAAATCAAGGACGAGGACATTCCGACCTTCTATCTGGATTCGCTTGATCATGCCGACCGCTACGACCGCAAGACCGTGCGCTTGGTGGGGCAGGCGTTCGCTGACCGCTCGCTGCCCAAGGGCTACTACATGTTCGGGCGGATGGCGATGACGTGCTGCGCGAACGACATTCAGCCCATCGGTTGGATTACGCAGGGCATCCAGAAGCCCAGCACGAAGACATATTTCCGCCTGACCGCGCAGTGCAAGGCGGTGGACGCGCAGGGCGAAAAGATGCTGATGCTGCAGGAAGCCCGCGCGGAGATTGTCCCCCCGCCCGCGGAAGAGTACCTGAATTTCAACGCATAAGATGCTGATTCATTCCCCCGATTGCTGCAAGGCGGTCGGGGGGATTTGTTTTTCATGTTGGCTCACGCCGATACATGTGCCGAACTGATATTTTCGGGAAATTTTCGCATGTACTTTTTATGTCAGTATCTTGACAATAAGAACAGCCTGTGGTATTATATCAGTGGAGAGATTGATAGAAAGTGGAGGTGATACCGTTGGCGCACGTCCCGTCACGCTATGGAACTGTAACGACCGACGAATGAAGAAGGAGTACACAATATATGAAAAAATTCATCGCCTTTACCTTGATGCTTGTTCTTATCCTCGCGTGCCTTGCTCCGGCAATCGCCGCCACCGCCGAGTTGACCGCCATGTCCCACGGAGGAACTGCACAAACTGGTTACGTAAAGAAAACCAAAACTGGTGATCCCTCTGTCACTATCAATTCACTCACTGGTTTGCAAGATACTCTGCTTCTAAATTTCCGCATTCGCTACTCCAACGGCACTGCCGCAACATCGAATTATACTTTTTCTGGTACAGGTCCCCGTACTGTTTATTACTTGAATGCTGATGGTTTCAACGCTGTTGATTCTTCTTTCTTCGCACGCGTACAAACGCAATCTGCTCAGACGACTTCAGTTACAATTAATTTCTCTTGGGCACCGTAAGTCTTACCAATCCTTCAGGCATGAAAATGCCTGAAGGATTAAATACTAAAAAGAGGAGGAGTTTAGTTGAAAAAAGTTTTTGCTTTATTTCTGTTTTTTTTGTTGCTGCTCTCCGTAAGTTCCGCAGAGAATGTATCAAGTGTTCGCATTCTCTGCACGGATTACAATTATAGCGCTTTTCAAGATTATGCTGCCGCAGGGCATGACGTTAATTTCCGAAATGGCAGCATAAACGACATTGCCACCGCACTTGCATCCCGCGATCCCGATATCGACGTTTTTGTTTTTCAAACGCGTTCTGGACTGGACCAAATCAAGAAGCAACACTATTACTATCCACTGACCGATGCCAGCGATTTGATGGATAAACTCGGCGACTTGTATCCTGCCTTTCAGAATGCGCTCATGGACAATGGCAATCTGGTCGGCTGGTATGTTGATGCACAGCCGTGGGGGTGGCAAGTTCTTTCCCCTGATTTGCTGGAAGAATTGGCACTTTCCGCACCAACAACCTTTGATGAGTTGTTAGACGTTAGTAAAGTGCTGTTCGACAGCGGTCTTTTGAGCCGTGACTATGTGCTGATGCTCGAATACAGGTACACGCAGCAGGATATGCTCACGTTCTATTTGCGCCAGTTCTTGATTGCTTCTGAACGAGTGGATGGGCAAATCAATTTTCTGCGTCCCGAATTTGCTCGTATTGCCGAAAAAATCAGGAATACTGTGCCTGAAACATCGAAGGAAAATTTATTCGCAGACTACGAAGTCTTTACTTCGTCTGCCGCTTCTGTCACGCCTTCCACGTACATCGAATTGATTCCCTCCGTCCTCGATGATGCGCCTTCCGGTCTGTATTATCTGACCGTCGTCGCCGTCATCAATCCCTATTCCAACAACATCGACGGTGCGATTGACCTAATGCACTATCTGGCGACCTATGAATCCGCAACATCCTACCTTTGGGATGCGTCGCTGAATCAGCCCGTTATCCGCTCTGATTACGACGAGTTAGTTGCGCGATACCAAGGGGAAATCGCCCGCCTGGAAGCGAAAGAGAACCGCACCACGCAGGACGAAAGCGACCTTGATTACGCCCGCAGCGGTTTGGACTATATCACCGAACACCCCTATTCCGTCTCCCCGGAGGACATTGCCTACTATCAAAACCTCGTCCAGTATGCCTACATCCCCGGCGACTCCCCCGTCACCTTCGACGATGCCCTCAAGACGCTCATGCAGCGCTACCTGAACGGTGCGTTCGACGCAGAGGGGTTCGCCCGCGCGTGTCAGGAGCATGTCAACACGGTGTATCTCGAAATGGGGCTGACACCGATGTATGTGCCAAACTAATTCCACTTGTAAATTTTCCCGCGTTCGCTTGACAAATCAACCGCATCGTCCTATCATGGAGATAGGCGCAAAGCCAACGAAGGAGGTTTGATTTTTCATGGCAAATCAGGAGAAATACGCCCAGCAGATGCAGGACGCGGGCGTTTGCGATGCGCGCGGGGCGGCGCTCTGCGCCACGGTGAAGGAGCTGCCGGACGGGAGCTTCGGCATGGTGCTGCTCGGTGTGAAGGGCAATGACCTGCTCATCTACGACACGAACATGAAGTCCGAGCCGCTCAAGCTGATGCGCACCATTCCGCTCAAGGGCGTGACCGACTTCAGCACCACCAGCCTGATGGGCGAAATTCTCAAGGGCTACACGTTCCGCTTTACGTCAGATGGATTTACCTATTCGTTCAAGAACTGCCGCCGTCAAGCATTCCTTGACGTGCTTCAGCAGGAAATCAACAAATAACATCAAGGGCTGCGCCGGAAAAGTCGGTGCAGCCCTTGCATTTTGCGTTCTTTTTCTGATATAATAGACATGTCAAGCATTATGATCACAGGAGGACGCTATGATTTCCATTCTGCCCGAAAGCAACTATGCCGCCGTCATGGCTGAGACGGTTGAGCCGTATCTGGATTCGCGCCGTCAGGAGATGGACATGCCGCTCTCCACGGGCGGAACGCTGCACGCAGAGGTTTACGAGCAGCCGGATGCGACCCGCGCCGTCGTCATCCTGCACGGCTACACGGAATCCGCCGAGAAATTCCGCGAAATGACGTGGTATTTTCTGAACGAGAAGTTCAACGTCTACGCCATCGACCACCGCGGGCACGGCAAATCCGTCCGCAAAATTTCTGACACCTCCATCACGCACGTCGATGCGTTTTCGGATTATCTGCGCGATTTGGAGGAATTCATGTCGGGTGTCGTCCTGCCGAGGACGGAGCATCTGCCGCGCGTGCTGTATGCGCACTCGATGGGCGGCGCGATTGGCGGCATGACGCTGATGAATCACCCGGAGTATTTCGCGCGGGCGGTGCTGACTGCGCCGATGATTGCGCCGTCGAGTGCGCCGTTGCCGCGCTGGGCGGGCAAACTCGCGGCGGACTTCATGTGCACCATCGGCAAGCGGGAAGACCGCGCGTTCATCGGCAAACCGTTCAGCCCGGAGAACGAGCCGTTCGAGACATCCTGCGCCACCAGCCGCGTCCGCTTTGACTACTACGAGCGCAAGCGCATCGACAATGCACACTTGCAGAATTGTTCGCCCACTTATGGCTGGGTACAGGAAGCAATTGGCGTGACGAAAGTACTGCTTGACCCGGTAAAGGACAAGCAGATTACCACGCCGCTGCTGCTCTGCCAAGCGTCACTGGACAAGACAGTCTGTCTGCCGGAGCAGAAACAATTCGTCGCGCAAGTCCCCGGTGCGAAACTTTCCGTTTATCCCGCGAAGCACGAAATCTACATGTCCACGAACGATGTGATGGAGAAGTATGTGCCGGAAGTGATTGGGTTCTTACGGGGGTAAGGGAGGCGCCAGAGGCTCTGCCTCTGGACTCCGGCAGGGGCGCTGCCCCTGCACCCTGCAAGGGAGTTCCTCCCTTGACCCTTTCGCGCGATTCAGTTGGTGACTTCTGCATACAGTGTCCGCGTGTTTATCCAGCGAACCTACGGTTCGCTAAATTTCCGGTAGAAACCAAGCAACATGGGAGTGACCGCGCCGAAGGAGTCAAGGGGGCGATCGGAAAGCCCCCTTGTCGCCGCCGCAGCGGCGATTCCCCCTGCGGCAACATCACGCAATAAACAAAAAGGTCAATATTCAAAACTCCCCTGTCCATATCAAGCAGGGGAGTTTTTTTCATCATCACACCTCACGCCCAACGGCTTCTGCAATCTTCCGAATATCCGCCATCACGTCCACAAACGCGGCGGGCGTAATCGACTGCGCACCGTCGCACAACGCGTGCGCCGGGTCGTTGTGCACCTCAATCATCACGCCGTCCGCGCCAACCGCAATCGCCGCGCGCGCAATCGGCTGCACCATCCAGCTCTTGCCGGTCGAATGGCTCGGATCAACAATCACCGGCAGATGGCTCAGCTTCTTCACCGCGCAGATGGCGGACAGGTCGAGTGTGTTGCGCGTGTACGTCTCGAACGTGCGGATGCCGCGCTCGCACAGAATCACCTGCTCATTGCCGCCCGCCATGATGTACTCCGCGCTCATCAGCCACTCCTCGATGGTGGCGGACAAACCGCGCTTAAGCAGAATCGGCTTGCGAATCTTCCCCAATTGTTTCAGCAGGTCGAAATTCTGCATGTTGCGCGCGCCGACCTGAATGCAGTCCACCTTCTCCACGAAGGTGTCAATGTCGTAGGGAGACATCAGCTCGGTCACGATGGGCAGCCCGGTCTGCTCGCGGGCATGGCAGAGCATGTCCAGCCCCTCGTATTCCAGTCCTTGGAAGGAGTACGGGGACGTGCGTGGCTTGAACGCACCACCGCGCAGCACCGTCGCGCCCGCGTCCTTCACCGCCTGCGCCACGGCGGTAATCTGCTCGTTGCTCTCCACGGAGCAGGGACCCGCCATAATCGCCAGTTTCTTGCCGCCGACAACCGTGTTGCCGATTTTGATTTCGCTCGGCGCGGGGTGGAACGCGCGGTTTGCCTTCTTGAACGGCTCGGCAACCTTCATGATGCGCTCGACGCAGTGGAAGGATTCCAGCTGGTCGGGGTCAATGCGGCTCGTGTCGCCAGTCAGACCGAGGATGGTCATCTCCGTGCCTACAATCGGGCTGACGGATACGCCGCGCGCAACCACGGCATTGGTGACGGTGTCGATTTCCTGCTGGGTCGTACCCTGCTTCAAGACGATAATCATGGTGTTCAACCTCCTGCGTCAATCATTATTGGCTCAAAATCATTATTGGCTCAAATGGACGAAAAAAAGCACGGAAGCCCGCAAAAGAGCTTCCGCGCCTGATGTTTTCCTCAATCGCTGCGGCTGCTGCTTCACGGTACGTCAATTTGCCCGGCGAAAAACGCCGGGAACGTAAACGGAAACAGCACAGACAGCATCATGGAGAAAATTCCTCCGTTCGGCGGCATCATTGCCGCATATCCGCATTTATTATAGTCCGCTCATCCCGCGCTTGTCAAGGGCAGGATTGTACATTTGCTGTTTTTCGGGCAAAAAGTTTGCCAAAGCTAACCTGTATCGAATAGCATTCATCTATCCTCGGGCACGCACAGCTATCCTTCAGAAAAATTTCGGGAAAATCGTGTAATCCTCTTGACAATCAACCGATTTGGGCATTATAATAGCCATAATGACAATTGTGCCATTTGGTTGAAGGAGGATGAAGGGCATGGAGTCTTACCTGTTCGCAGACGTAGAGGCTGCGGCGGATACTATGGTGGTGGAAGGATACCACAAGCCGGGCAGCTTGACCCGCTCCAGCGGTGCGTGGATTCACGCGGCAGGCACGGCAATGTTTGAGGCAGGGAGACGCCCCATTAAGCCGCATGACCAGTGGATTTGGTTCGCGGTGGAGGCAGGCGAAGCGACGCTGGTTTGGCAGGGGCATGAGCTGACGCTGAAACAGCAGGAAACGTGCTTCCTGCCCGCCGGCAACCGCGACGCTGCCCTGCAGATTGACGAGAGCGTCCGCTGCGTATGGATTGCGCTGGAAGGCCCGCTTGCGCCGATGGTCGTACGCAAGATGGGCGCGCTGCTGCATATGCCGTTGAAGCAGGGGGCGCTGCCGAGCCAGATGTACTTGGCGAAGCAGATTGTGCAGGTCATCGTCCGCCACACGGACACCAGCGACGCGACATATCAGCTGCAGCATCTGATGTACGGGATGCTGGCAAGCCACTGGGGTCAGCCGGTCGCCATGGACGCGATGCTTTCGCACGAGATTGCGAAGGTCGTGGACACCCTGCGCGCGAATCAGTACAAGGACAACTTCTCTCTGGCGGAGATGGCGGCAATTTCCCGTATGCCGATGGAAACGTTCCGCAAGCGCTTCGTGAGCGAAGTGGGCATGCCGCCGCTGTCGTATGTGCTGCACTGCAAGATGGAGCGCGCGAAGGAGCTGCTGCGCGAGGAAGGGCACACCGTGCGTCAGGCAGGCATCGAAGTCGGGATGCAAGACCCGTACCACTTCTCCAAGCAGTTCAAGAACATCGTCGGCATCAGCCCGTCGGCGTTCATGAAGCAGGCCGCCAAGCCGGATGCGACCATCCGCGGCAGCAGCAAAGTAGAAAAGAAGTAAACAGTGAGGCGACTGTCAGGGGGATAAACCTGGCAGCCGCCTTTTTTCTTCCACATAACCGCCACATTTACCGCACGGGATTCGGGCAGCATTGGATCTTGTGTTGTTATGCACACTCGTCCGCCCCTCTACGGTCTACTATGTGATTTCTGTTCGTCGGTTCGAGAGTTTGCCCGCTGGCATCCGGCTTCCTTCAGACTCCGCCGCTCGATGGACACCCTTGCCTTCGGCTAAGCCGGGCACACATAACGGCCGTTGCAGGATTCATCTTCTGCAACGGCCTTAAAAACGCTATGAAATGGGATTATTCCGCTGTCGGTATCAGGCGAATCAGCGCGGTGGGAATTTCTGCATCGGTGAAATTCAGCGTGAACACTGCGTTTTCACCTTCCACGATGTAGGGCAGTTCAATTTCCGTATCGTCGGCATTCAGCAGCGCCAGGGTAACACCGTTCAGCAGCTCGGCGGGCATCGTGATTTTTACCTCGCCCTTCGGCCGGGTGAGCTTGCCGGAAACTTCAAAGCAGACGCTCAGCAGCGTATTGCCGTTCGCAGTTTCACCCATGCGCAGCACCAGCTCGCCATAGGGCAGATGCTCGCCCTCCGCCGTCACTTCTTCAACCAGCGCCAGATGTGTGCCATCGCTCACATTGCCGCATACGGGGCAGAGCGTGCGCGTCGCTTCATCCTGCTTGAATTCGACGATGGCGCATTCGGTCTTGCAGACGTGCTTGCAATCCTTGCGCTTGCAGGTCGCGCTGTGCGTGCCGTCGCCGTTACTCGTCCATTCGCCATACCAGTGCAGCAGCGTCTTCGTCTGGTGATCCTTATAGCTGTCATTGCAGTTTTTGCAGGTGTGCAGCGTGTAGCCGACCTTTTCGCAGGTGGGCTTGACGACCTTTTCGGTATAATCGTGCCCGGGGGCAGGGATTTCCACCTTGGTGGTGTAATCGCAGCCCTCACGCTGGCAGGCGTCATATTCATCCCAGCCGATTTCGGTGCAGGTGGGGGCCTTGGCGTCGTGGTGCACCAGGTCGTGTTTCAGCGCAGGCAGTTCCACCTTGGTGGTGTAATCGCAGCGGGAGCAGGTATCGTATTCATTCCAGCCGATTTCGGTGCAGGTGGGGGCCTTGGCGTCGTGGTGCACCAGATTGTGTTTCAGCGCAGGGAGTTCCTCCTTGGTGGTGTAATCGCAGCCCTCGCGCTGGCAGGTTTCGTAGGCATCCCAGCCAATTTCGGTGCAGGTGGGCGCCTTTGCGTCGTGGTGCACCAGGTCGTGGTTGTTCGGGTCAGGTCCATTATATGGGTCTACATAAGTATCCGTTCCCTTGTGGTAGCAGTAGTCGCAGTTTGTGTAGTACACGGCCGGAGCAACGCAGGTGGCTGCGGACTTAAGGCACACGCTAACGGCGCCCTGAACGAACCAATGTGCGCCCATCTTAGTTTTCGCTTCGTGGCAGACGGTGCAGCTAAGCCAGTGGTTTTTGTCGTCCGAATGCCAGTTCTGCCCCGCAGGGAATGCATGTGCGCTGTAGTACTGCCCGCCGCAGGTAGTGCATGTTCCCAGGGTGATGCAGGTCGCACTGCTGTCGCCGGAGCAGCTTGCGGTGTCCATCGCATCGCAGCCGTCGCGCTGGCAGGTGCGGAAATGCTCACTGTTGTTGCCCCTGGATTGCCATGCGCCCCAGTCGTGGCCGAGTTTGCCGTATTGAGCGCCGCACTTGGCGCAGGTTTTGCCCGTGGTGCAGGTCGGCGTTTCGGTGCCGCCAGAGTGATAGCTGATTGGATTGCCAAGAAATATGCTACGTTCACTTTCACCGCAGTTTGGACATTTGTGAATTACCCAATGCTGATCGTCGTTGTATCGCTCGAATCCTGTAATCTCATGATATGCCCGCGTGTTACAGAAAGAACATACGGCGCGGATGGTTTCCGCCTTCGCTTCCAGCGCCATTCCCGGCAGCAGGCACAGCAGCAGCGCCGCAGCCAGCAATATGGCAAAACTCTTCTTCTTCATCTTCGTCGCCTCCTTAAAGTTAGGGTAACACCGCACAAATGAGGTGGTCGGCTGGCAAATGGATTTTTCGTCAGGTTTACTGGCGGTAAATCGAGAAATTTGCATGCCACCGATGGCGGAAAAGACATCGCCCGACGCGCCGCCGAGTTGTGCGGTGTGCCTTTATGATGGATTTACTGTGCCAGTTCCACCAGCGTGTCAAACGCGGGCTTCGGCTGGGCATCCTTATCGAACAGGAGCGGGTACTCGTCCGCGCGCCAGCTCATGTCGTCCACCGTGCCCCATACCTGCACCGCTTCGATGCGGTCGGCGTAACGCAGGAAAATCTTCATCAGGTTGCCGTAATACTTCGCCTGCTTCTGCAGATTTTCCTCGCTCGTGTCGTCAATGCCCACGTCAAGCTCGGACACGCGCAGGAGCAAATCACGCTTGGCAATCTGCTGGAACGCCCAATCCACGCGGTCAATCGTCGGACTGCCGACGGAGTAGTGTGCCTGGAAACCGTAGCCGTCAATCGTGCCATCCGCAATCAGGCTGTCCAGCAGGACGCAGATGCCGTGCAGCTTGGGGTCAAGGGGGGTGTTGTAGTCGTTGTAGTACAGCTTCACGCCGTCCTCGGCGTACTTGCGGGCGTACTCAAACGCGCGGTTCACGAAATCCTGACCGATTGTCTTTGTCCAGTTGGATTCGCGCAGCTGGTCGCTGCCGTCCGCCACGGCTTCGTTCACAACGTCCCACGAGACAATCAGCCCCGGATAATTCTCGTTCGTCCACGTCAGCACCTGCTGGATGTAGCTTTCCATGCGGGCGAGCATGGTTTCGCGGCTGCACAGCGGCTTGTGGGTCGCGTAGCCCTCATGGAAGAAGGCTTCGGGCGTCTGGGAGTGCCACACCAGCACATGCCCATGCACCTTCACGCCATTGTCGCGGCACCAATCGAGGAACGGAATGCAGTTGTCGAACTTCACAGCGACGGCCGTGTCGTCCGTGCGGCTGAGCTTGCGGCATTCCGCCATGTCCAGCAGCGAATCCGGCTTCATCTCGTTTCCCGCGGTCATGATGGTGAACTGGCTGCCGTAGAACGCCATGCGTTTGCTGTCCGCCACTTCACTGGCGACAACCGCCGTGCCGAAATCGAACTTATCCGCATAGAGCGTCTTGAGGACAGGCAGCGAAGTGGTGTCGAAGGAGTCAATCTTCTCGTCGCAGGTGAAATTGCGGATGGTGAAGGACGTTTCCTTGCCCGCACCCTCAATGTACAGCACATACTTGTCATACCGACCGGGAATGTACGCGCCGGACAGCATTGCCCATTCGCCTTTCTTCGCCGTGCCGGTGACAATGTTCTCATAGGATTCCTCGCCGTCGCGGGTATGGGCGACGGACAGGATGAAGCTGCACGAATCCATCTCGTCCTGCTTCACCTGCACGGACAGGTTGTAGGCGCGCCCCGGCACAAGGTCGAAGTCGCGGCCGGGAGAGTTCCACGTCGCGGTACGCCCGGTGATGTACAGCCCGTCAGCGGTCGTCTCGATGGCGGCGCCGCCCGCAGAACGCGCATACCAGCCGTCCGTGCCGCTGGTAAAGTCCGACGTGTAGTGAATCTGCGGCGCGTCGGAGTAATCCGCCTTTTCGGGCGCGGTGATGGTCAGCGTGACATCATCAAGGCAGTAGTTTTTGCCCAGATAGTTATCCGACGCCGTGAGGAAGCGGATATTGATGCCCGCGTCCGCCTCGAAATCGCAGGAGATTTCCGTCCACTCCTTGCCCTTGACGTTCACCTGCGCGTAGTAGGCGTAATCGCCGCCCGCCTTGCCAATCGCCACAGCGCCGTCTTCCGAGCTTTCGACGTAGACGCAGGCGGACAGGTGGACTTTCGCGCCGGCCTCGATGCCAAGCGACGCAGCGGAGAGGTCAACGGCATCCCAGTTATTGCTGCCGCGTCCAGAAACTCGCAGGCTCTGCTTACCGCTGTGTGCCTGCGATTCCGTCACGCCGACGGTGCAGGAGCCAGACTGGCTGAACGCGGCGGCGTTGCCATCCTCAAAGTCGATGGTGACGGCGGTCTGCGCGGCTTCTTCCGCTGCGGCGAAGCAGGGCAGAAACAAGCAGAGTGCCATCAGCAGAGAAAGCGCTTGTGCGACCCAGTGTTTCATGTTTAATTTCCTCCCTTAGCGTCTTGGGGGTCTATGGAATGGATGATGCAATAATTTAATTATACACAAAAATTGTGTTTTGTCAAGAACGTCTGATTTCTTACCAGAACGAAAATGGTTTCGTTGGGTGGTTTTTTCTGATTCTATGCTGATGGGCATGGTTGAACTGGTCTTTTCCATGCTTCCAGAGGGCAATGAAAACGGACAAAGTCCGCGGTTGCCCGCTGGAGACCTTCGGTTTCGCCACTCCTGTCGCTGGTTTTTATCGCCGCATTGTGTCTTTTTTTTCGGCTTTTTGTTACTTAACTGATGGGCAAGAAATATTGTCGAAATCTTTCCAAAAGCCCCCTTGAAACAAGGAAAAAACCGTGCTATCATCAAACCGTTTCTAATGAGGCTTTACGATTGAACGACCCGTCTGTACTATTTCCAAATGAGAATGCGCCAAGATGCGAAGCGAATTTTTTCTTCTGGCTAACGCGAATGAAACGCAGCGTAGCAGCGCTACGCTAAGTGGAATGAGCGGACGCCAGAAGGAAAAAGGCGCAAGCAGATGGCGCAGGCGAATGCGGAAAATAGTACCACCACAAGGGAGGCTAACACCCATGAACATCCGCTGCTTCTGCTGCATGGGCGACAGCATCACCAGCGACCAGGTCAGCGGCATCGGCACGATGGTGGCGCATCGGCTGAACGCGCAGGAGGTGCTGAATGCCGCCTGCGGGTACGCAACCTGCTCCGACTGGCACGAAGGCGATAGGAACATCACGCCTGTAACGCTCATCGAGCCGCCGAACACGAACACGGCGGACAACGTGCTGTCCAATCAGGTGCGGCGCGTTTTGCAGGCGCTTACGCCGAAGGGCAGCATCATCCGCTGGACGGTGGATGGCGTCGAGTATGCGATTCCAGCGGAAATCGGCATCGGCACAGGCACGCTGAGCACGCCGGACGTGATTTACATCGCCATCTCCACCAATGACGGCAATCAACCGGAAAATGCCCCGGCGGATGATTTCGCGGCTGTCTGTGAACTCCCCTACGCCGCCCTGACCCGCACGTCGATGGCATCTGCGCTGCTCTGGGCGGTGCGAACATTGCAGGCGGTCTGCCCGAACGCGGCGATTTTTCTCGCCACGCCGCTGCAAACATACACCCCGCAGGAATGGATGGACGAATCTCACGGGCCGCTCAAGCGCCGCGTCATCCAGAAAGTCGCGCAGAAAACGGGTGTGCACTGCATCGACAGCTTCTACGGAAGCGGCTTTGACCGCAGTGTTGCCCGCTCTCACGGCGAAGTCCACCCGGACGAGGAATGGAAAATCCGCATTGCTGACTTTGTGACAAAGGAAATCGAATCGACCCTGTATAAGGAGTAACCGATGGAGAATATCAAATGGCTGTGGGGCGTAATGGACAAGCGCTACCACAAGTGGCACATTCTTGGCCTCATCATCAGTGCCGTCACGTCGCTGATGCTGCTCATCAACCCCTACCTGACGATGCGCCTGATGGATGACGTCATTGTCGCGCAGAACCCCGAACCGCTCGTCGGCTTGCTGCTGACGATGCTGATTGTCAAGGTTACGCGCGAAGGTCTGCGCTACCTGATGGTTGTCCTGCTGGAGCATTCCTCCCAGAACACGCTGATGAACCTGCGCATGCGGCTGTTCACGCGTCTGCAGTATCAGGACATGCGCTTTTTCGACATTCACCGCACGGGCGACCTGATGACGCGCCTGTCCGCCGACACAGACTGGTGCCGCCATTTTCTGGCATACATAGACTATGTGGCGGTAGACAGCATCGTCATGTTCGTGTCGTCGTCGATTTACCTGTTCTCGGTGAACTGGAAGCTCGCGCTGGCAATGGTCTGCGTCACGCCGCTGCTGATGATTATCACGAAAGTGTACTCCAAGGGCGCGCGGCGGATGTTCGTGGACATGCGCGACAAGATGAGCGACATGAACGCGAAGGCGCAGGAGAACATTGCGGCAAACCGCGTGGTGAAGGCGTTTGCGCGTGAGGAATACGAGGAGAACCGCTTCGACGAGCGTTCCCGCGCCTTCCGCGATGCGAATCTGGATATCAACAAGCGCTGGCTGTCCTTCTACCCCTTCATCGAGATTCTGGCGAACGCCATGACGCTGCTGACCGTCTTTTTCGGCGGCTACCTGATGATTACCGACGGCATGACGGCGGGCGAACTGACGATTTTCACCCAGCTGGCGTGGACGCTGAGCGTCCCCATGCGGCAGCTGGGCAACCTGCTCAACGACTGGCAGCGCTTCATCACCTGCTCGAACAAGGTCATGGAGATTGAAGTCTCCCGCCCGGAGATTGTAGACAGCTCCTGCGCGGTGAATCACGACCACATCGAGGGCGCTATTTCCTTTGACCATGTGTCCTTCGCTTACGGCTCGCAACCGGTGCTGTCCGACGTAACGTTCTCCGCCAAGCCGGGGCAGACCGTCGCCATCATGGGGCCGACCGGTTCCGGCAAAACGACGCTGATTCAGCTGCTCGCCCGCTGCTACGACGTGACCAGCGGCAGCATTTCCGTTGATGGCTGCAACGTGCGCAAGTGGAAGCTGCAGCAGCTGCGCGACGGCATCGGTACGGCAACGCAGGATGTTTTCCTCTTTTCCGACACGGTGGAAGGCAACATTGCTTTCGGCGACCAGACGCTGACGGAGGATGAAGTGCACGACTTCGCCCGCCGCGCGGCTGCGGACGACTTCATCAAGGGCTTGTCCGAGGGCTACGACACGATTATCGGCGAACGCGGCGTTGGTCTTTCCGGCGGGCAGAAGCAGCGCATTGCCTTGGCGCGCGCGCTGGCAGTCAAGCCCGGCATCCTCGTCATGGACGACACGACTTCCGCTGTCGATATGGAGACGGAGAAGTACATTCAGGCGCAGCTGCGTCAGCTCCCCTACGACTGCACGAAGCTGATCATTGCCCAGCGCATTTCCTCCGTCAAGGATGCTGACCTCATCCTGATTTTGAAGGACGGCGTCGTGACCGAGCGCGGCACGCATCAGGAGCTGCTACGTCAGCGCGGCTACTACTACGAAACGTACTGCCTGCAAAACGGCATCACGTCCGACACCGCTCCGCAGGAGGTGATGTAACATGGCGCGCAACAAATTTGACGTAGACGAGCGCTTGGAAACCCCGTTTGACTTCCGGCACTTGAAGCGCGTGGGCGTTTACATCGGCAAGCACAAGTGGAAGATGCTGCTGGCGCTGCTTCTCTCCGCCTTGGCATCGGTAACGAGCCTCGCCGTGCCGAAAATCACCCAGACCGTCATGGACGTCGCCGTGCCGCAGAAGAACGTTGACCTGCTGCTGAAGATGGCGCTGGCGTTCATGGGCATCATCATCGTCGGCATCGTCTTCACGGTCATCCGCTCCCGCATCATGGCGTTCGTCAGTCAGCAGATCATCTACGACATCCGCAAAGACCTCTTCGCGCACCTGCAGCAGCTGCCCTTTGCCTACTACGACAGTCGTCCGGCGGGCAAAATCCTCGTGCGCGTCATCAATTACGTCAACAGCGTGTCGGATATTCTTTCCAACGGCATCATCAACTCGATTCTGGAAATCATCAACATCATCTTCATCGTCGTCTACATGTATACGACCGAGCCGACGCTGGCGACGATTGTTGTGGCGGGTCTGCCGATTTTCGTGGCGATTATCATCATCCTGAAGCCTCGTCAGCGCCGCGCGTGGCAGAATCAGTCGAACAAAAACAGCAACTACAACGCGTATCTGGCAGAATCCATTGACGGCGTGCGCGTGAGCGAACTGTTCGCGCGGCAGGATGTCAACTGCTCCATCATGCAGCGGCTGGCGACGGCGTGCCGCGCGGCGTGGCTGAAGGCGATTTACATCTCCAACAGCGTCTGGCTCTCTTCGGAAATCATCACCCAGATTGTTTTCACCCTCATGTACTACGCGGGTGTGTACTGGCTGGGCGGCGCGGTAGTCTCCTTCGGCGTGATTCTCGCCATGGGGCAGTACGTCAGCCGTTTCTGGCAGCCGATTACGAATCTGGCGAACATCTACAACAGCTTCGTGAACAACATGGCGTACCTGGAGCGCATCTTCGAGACGATGGATGAACCGGTCGTAATTGACGACAAGCCGAATGCCGAGACGCTTCCGCCCATTACCGGCGCTGTTGATTACAACAACATCACCTTCGGCTACGAGGAAGGGCAGACCGTCCTCAAGGATGTTGACCTGCACGTCAAGGCGGGCGAAAGCATTGCGCTTGTCGGCCCGACCGGCGCGGGCAAGTCCACCATCGTCAACCTGCTCTGCCGCTTCTACGACCTGCGCAGCGGTTCCATCACGCTGACGGATGAATCCGGCGTCAAGCACGACATTACCGACGTGACGCTGCACTCCCTGCGCTCGCAGATGGGCATCATGCTGCAGGATTCCTTCATCTTCTCCGGCACGATTCTGGACAACATCCGCTACGGCCGTCTGGACGCGACAGACGACGAGGTACGTCAGGCGGCGGCGGTTGTCCGCGCGGACGACTTCATCCGCGAAATGCCGCAGGGCTACAAAACGACCGTGAACGAGCGCGGCGGCAGTCTTTCGCAGGGACAGAAGCAGCTGATTGCCTTCGCGCGCACGCTGCTGAGCGACCCGCGCATCCTGATACTGGACGAGGCAACCTCCTCCATCGACACCAAGACGGAGAAGCTGCTGCAGGACGGCATTCAGGCGCTGCTGAAGGGACGCACGTCGTTCATCATTGCGCACCGTCTGTCCACCATCAAGAACTGCGACCGCATCCTGTACATCGGCAATCAGGGCATCATGGAAGCAGGCTCTCATGACGAATTGATGGCCAAGCGCGGCGCATACTACGAGCTGTACACCGCGCAGGCGCGCGACCAAGGCATGGGGGAATAAGGCGCGCACGGCGCTTCTGAGAATTGCATAGGGACAAAAAGCGGGGTTGCGTGAAAAATGCGCAATCCCGCTTTTTTATATTATTTTTCCGCCCCTAAAATTGCCTTAATATCCCCCAAATTCTCCGCAAAATACACCTTTTCCTGTTTTTCTTCCGTCGAAAGCCCCATTTCCACCATATGTCTCAGCAGCGCCTTCAATCCCTCATAATACCCATTCAAATTATACAGCACACACGGGGCATCTATCTGCTTCAGCGCCAGCTTCGACATCACTTCCGACACCTCTTCCAGCGTCCCCGTACCGCCCGGAAACGCAATGAACGCATCCCCCAGTTCTATCATCTTCGTCCGGCGCTCCGGAATGTCCTTCGTCACAATCAGCTCCGTCAGCCCCTCCATCTGAAAGCTCTCGCTGATGAAAAACTCCGGCTCCACGCCCGTCACCTCCGCGCCAGCCGCCAGCGCACTGGCCGCCAGCGCGCCCATCAAGCCGGATTTCGACCCGCCATACACCAGTGCGTGGCCGCTTTCACCAATCCAGCGTCCGAGTTCCTCCACCGCCTGCCGAAAAGACGGATCGTTGCCCTCGTTTGCCCCCAGATAAACCGTAATATTCATGCGAAAGAATCCCCCTTTGCGTATTTCTGCTATCGAGTATAGCAGAATGAACACGGAAACGCAATCGGGAGCTTTCCGCAAAAATGAGAATTTCCTCATGAATTTCTAATCATCCTTCGATGGATTTTCCATTCCGCTTGTGCTATCCTTATTCTTGTCAGAACGACAGGACGCGCCCCTCATCGGCGCAGGAGGATACAGATATGATGGCTTTCATCGATTCGGTTTTCCATGTGATTGGTTCTTTCATCAGCATGGTGTTTGAGGCGATTGTCGCTGCTGTGCAGCTTGGGTTTAGTGTCTTAGGCGGTCTCTTGGGGCTGGTGGTGAATCTGGGGATGCTGCTGCTGGTTGTCGGGCTGGTGGCGCTGGTGATTACGCGCCGCAAAAACTACAAGCAGGCGAAGGCGGATGAACCGCGCGTCATCCACATGGACAACGGCGAAACCTTCAAGAGCTATTACAGCAAGTAATTTGCAAAAAAGCGCTTGTCCTTCCTCTGAAAATGTGGTATAATCAGCGTTACCCTAAATTTTCGGAGGTTAAGAAGCAATGACGATTCTGTGGGACTGGAACGGCACGCTGCTCAGCGACGTGCCGCTGGTGGTCAAAATCAACAATGAAGTTTTCGCGCGCCACGGCTATCGCCTGACAAGCGAGGAGGAATATCGGCGGATTTTCCGCTTTCCGGTCAAGGATTACTACACCGACATTGGCGTGACGGACGAGGATTTCCCGCTTGTGGCGAAGGAATGGAACGAAGGCTACGTCGCGAACTTCCATCTGGCGCAGCTGCACCAGACGGCAGCGGAGGCGGTTCATCGCTTCCACGACGCAGGCTTCCATCAGGCGATTATCTCCGCCAGTCAGGTGGATCAGCTGCGTGCGCAGGTCGTCAAGTTTCCGGAGTTGGATGACATGTTCGACGACATTCTGGGGTTGGGCGACGTCTACGCCGTGTCGAAGGTGCAGCTGGCGAAGGATTACCTTTCGCGCAAGGGCTATGACCCGGCGGACACGGTGTTTCTGGGCGACACGAGCCACGACGCCGAGGTTGCCCGCGCCATCGGCTGCCGCTGCCTGCTGATTTCCGGCGGGCACCAGTGCGACGCGGTGCTGCGTCAGGTGCCGGGCGTTGAAGTGCTGCCGTCCCTGCGCGCGGCGGCGGATGTATTAGGAGCATAACAAATTATGGCGGATATCTTGCAGGTCAACACGGAGCTTCCGGCGGATTTCACCCCAACCGCGCCAAGCGGCTTGACGGACGAGGAGGCGGCTTCCCGCAAGCCGAACATCTCCCCCCACCGCCCCGATAAATCCACCGCGCAGATTCTGGCGGAAAATCTCTTCACGCCCTTCAACGGGCTGAATGTGGCGCTGGCGGTTTGTCTGGCGCTGGTGGGCAGCTGGCGGAACATGCTGTTTCTGGGTGTCGTGGTGTCGAACACGCTGATTGGCACGGTGCAGGAGCTTCGCGCGCGCAAGACCATCAGCAAGTTGTCCCTGCTGAACGCCCCGACCGCGCACGTCCTGCGCAATGGGCAGGAAAAGACCTGCGCGCCGGATGCGCTCGTCAAGGGCGATCTGGTGATTCTCCGCGCGGGCGACCAAGTGATGGCGGATGCCGTCGTCACCAGCGGGCAGGGTGCGGCGAACGAATCCCTGCTGACGGGGGAAAGCACGCCCATGCGCAAGCAGCCGGGCGATTTTCTTCTGTCCGGCAGCTATATTTTAGAAGGAACCTTCACCGCGCAGCTGGTTTATGTGGGCGACGAAAGCTATGCCGCCCGCCTGACGCGTTCCGCGAAGGAGATTCGCCGCCCGAAATCGGTGCTGATGACGGAGGTCAACCGCCTGATTCGCATCGTCAGCGCGGCGCTGATTCCGATTGGGCTGCTTTTGTTCTGCAAGCAGTTCTTCCTCCAGCACCTTCCGCTGACAACGGCAGTCCCGACGTCCGTCGCCGCCATGATCGGCATGATTCCCGAAGGGCTGATTCTGCTGATTTCGGTCGCCTTGGCGGTTGGCGTAATCAAGCTCGGCAAGCGAAACACCCTTGTGCAGGAGCTGTACGGCATTGAGACGCTCTCCCGCGCGGATGTGCTGTGTCTGGACAAAACCGGTACGATTACGACTGGTAAGATGACATTGGATTCGCTGCTGCCCCTTTCGGGTGACGAGGGCGCCATGCGGACACAATTGGGGCGCTTCCTGTCCAGCATGGACGAGCGTTCCGGCACGCTGGATGCCCTCCGCGCGGAAATTCCCGATGTGCAGGGCGAAAAGCCCGTGGCTGTCCTGCCATTTTCCTCCGAACGGAAAAAGTCCGCCGTATCTTTTGCGGATGGTACGACGCTGATTTTAGGCGCACCGACGTTTGTGCTGGATGATGCGCATCTTGCGCCGATTCGCAAAACGCTTTCGGACTGCGCCGGGCGCGGCTTGCGCGTGCTGGTTTTGGCGGAAGCGGACGGCTGCGTCACCGAAACTGACACGCCCGCTATCGCCCGCGTGATTGGCCTGTGCCTGCTGACCGACGAGATTCGCCCCGCGGCGCAGGAGACGCTGCATTACTTCCATACGCAGGGTGTTGCGCTGAAAATTATCAGCGGCGACGACGAAAAGACGGTCGCGGCGATTGCCCGCAAGGTCGGCTTGTCGGGCGGCGCGGTGGATGCCTCCACCTTATCGGACGACGAACTCCCCGATGCTTGCGAGCGCTACGCCGTATTCGGGCGCGTGACCCCGACGCGGAAAAAGGCGCTGGTCGAGGCACTCAAGGCGAAAGGCCATCACGTCGCCATGACGGGCGACGGTGTGAACGACATTCCCGCACTCAAGGCGGCGGACTGCTCCATTGCCATGGCAGGCGGTGCGGACGCCACAAAACAGGCGGCGCAGCTGACGCTCCTGGACGCGAATTTCGCGAACATGCCGCTGATTGTCGCGGAGGGGCGGCGTGTCGTGGGCAACATCACGCGCGCGGCGTCGCTCTTCCTCGTCAAAACGCTGTATTCCTTCGCCTTGGCGCTGCTGACGCTGCTGTTCCCGGTCGAATACCCCTTCCAGCCGATTCAGCTGACGCTCATTTCCTCGCTGACGATTGGCCTTCCGGCGTTCCTGCTGACGCTCGAACCGAATCAGGACCGCATACAGGGCAGTTTTCTGCGCACGGTGCTGACGAGGGCGATTCCCGGCGCGGCGGCGGTGTGCGTCTGCGCCATGGCGGCAATAGCGGGCGTGAATTTCGGCTGGGATATGGCGGACTGCAAGACGCTGGCGGCGCTGTGCGCGGGCGCGGTCGGGCTGATGATGCTCTATTCCGTCTCCGTCCCGCTGACGAAGCTGCGCGCGGCGGTGTGCACCGTCATGACCGCCGGATTCGTGCTGGCAGTATGCTATTTCAAGCAGATTTTCTATTTTGAGCACCTGACGCTGGCGCAGTACGGCGCGCTGGCAGGGCTGATTGTCCTTGCCGCGCTGGTGATGGCGGCGGTTTCGTGGGCGGCGAAGCGACTGCCGGAGAAAAAAGGATAATAGCAAGAAGGACGAGGCGGAAATGCTTCGTCCTTCTTTGTGTTATACTATTTCCAGATAAGAATGCGCCAAGATGCGCCGCGAATTTTTCATTCTGGCTAACGTGAATGAAACGCAGCGTAGCAGCGCTACGCTAAGTGGAATGAGCGGACGCCAGAATGGAAAAGGCGCAAGCAGATGGCGCAGGTGAATCTGGAAATAGTATTACTCTGCGATTGTCACGGGAATCCACCCGCCACCTAAGCCCCCAAGGGTCAGCGACAATTCCCGTGTGTTTCCCATCGGGAAAATGCCGATTTCCAGCTGCCGGGTGTCACCCGCGTCGTATGTCATCGTCAGCGTTTTGCCGCTTTGCTGCCAATGGAACGGCTGTGCATCCGAAAGCCGCTCACGCGGGAGGACGATGTTCTCCATTCCGTTGTCCAGCCCGTCGCTGTCCAGCGCATAGCCGATACCCGTGCCATCCGCCGCGAACACCAGCACGTTTGGCGCAAGATCGCCGCCATCATAGCCGTCGTAAATCATCCATGCGCCGACCAGACTTCGCGTCTGCCTGTTCTGCATGAGCGTACCCATGCAGGCAGCAGCCACCATCAGCGCCACTGCGACGCTAATCAGCAGTTTTCCGTGTTTCTGCACAAATGACTTCATGCGCATCCTCTCCTATATTATATTATTTTGATTGGGCAGCACCGCTTTTTCTGTATGCAGAGGGCGACATGCCCTCATATTGCTGGAAAACCCGGTTGAATGTCGCAATGCTGCCGAAGCCCGACTGCCCCGCAATGGACGTAATCGAATCATCCGTCCGTTCCAGAAGCTGCTTGCAGAGCGTCAGCCGCTGGCGGGTCAGGAATTCGTGGAACGATATGCCCAAGCAGTCGTAGAAAAGGCGCTCGAAGTGGTAGCGGCTGTACCCGCTTTTATCCGCCATGTTCTGCGGGGTCAAATCCTCCGCGCAGTGTGCCATCACATAGTCGCGAATATCGACGAAGAGCATCTGCGTCTGCTCCTTGTGGCGGACACGGCGTTTCAGTTCTGTGCCGTGTTCCTGCGCGTGGCGGCGGAGCAGGTCAATGAGCATCCGGCTCAATTCCAGCCGCGCGACCGTTAATCCAAAGCGATCCCGCGCCACCCCAGCCTCAGCCGCAGCGGTCTTTACGCGCTGCTCAATTTCGGGCGCGCTGCCCTTGCGAATCACCATGCACGGCTGGAGGGCTTCTTCTACCGCCAGCAGACCGTCGATAATGAACAGGCGCTCGCGGTCAAGGAGGAAGTAATAGCGGTGGCCGGTCGGGGGTGTGTGGATCTCGTGGACGACGCCGGAGGGGATAACCATGATATCGCCCGGATGAAGAAGATGACGCTCGTTTTCGACGATGACAGTGAGGTCCTCGGCGATAACCATGATGACCTCATAGGTCATATGCCAATGCGGGAGGTAATCGCAGGTCTGTGTGTTATCGTAGAAACGGATGCCCTGACTGCGGTCTTCGCCGAATTCTTCTTTTTGGCGCATGTACCACATGTTGCTCTTCACGGCGTTACGTCCTCCTTTCCGGCTTTTTGTTTGCCCCTTGACTTCTTCGGCGCGGGCGCGCCTTCAAGGTGCTGTTTTCTTCATCATAGCCGTTTCGGGCGGAAATGTCAATCACGGCTGGCGCGAAATTCCGATTTGAGATGCGGAATTCATCACTTTGGTTGAATTGTATAGAAAATCACAATCTATACTCGTTTCATCGGTACAAAAATCGCTAAAAGCGAGAGATATTTCGCTAAAAATGATTAGCCTCAAATGTGTAATCAGGCGATAATAGAGCCAGATGAACGATGTTCGTCGTTGCGCAATTCAAAAGGGAAGGAAGGGATCCTTTTGCAATCTACCAAGGCGATTGTCCGCCGGGATTTGACCGGGCGTTCCACCATGCGGTGGGGAACGTACTTGAAGCGATACGGCACGCTGTATCTGCTGCTGCTCGTGCCGCTGGCGTTCTTCATCATCTTCCGCTACGTTCCCATGTCCTACATTCTGCTGGCGTTCAAGAAGAACAACATTCTGAAAGCGCCGTGGCTGCTGGATTGGGCGAAAAACGGCGGCTGGGAATGGTTCATCAAGGCATTCAACGATAAGAACTTTATCGATGCGCTGAAGAACACCATCATCCTGAACCTGCTTGACCTCGTTATCGGCACGCCGATGCCCATCTTGATGGCGCTGCTGCTCAACGAGCTGGCGTTCCCGAAGTTCAAGCGCGTCGCACAGACCGTGCTGTACCTGCCGCACTTCCTGAGCTGGGTTATCATCTCCAGTCTGTCGCTGCGGCTGCTGGCAACCAACGATGGTCTGGTTAACCAGATATTCGGCGCCAATATCGCCTTCTTAGGCACGGAGAACAACTGGCGCGCAACCTACATCGTGCTGGGCATCTGGAAGGAATGCGGCTGGAACACCATCATCTACCTCGCCGCGCTGACCGGCATCAGCCCGGAGCTGTACGAAGCGGCGGAAGTGGACGGTGCGAGCCGCCTGCGCAAAATCTGGCACATCACCCTGCCGGGCATCCGCTCCACCATCATCATCCTGCTGATTATGAACCTCGGCCGCATCCTCGGCAGCGAGTTCGACCGTCCGTTCACCCTGAGCAACCCGCTGGTTGAGGGCGCAAGCAAGACGATTTCCATCTTCGTCTACGAGCGCGGCATCAAGGGCAACCAGTTCGCCCTGTCCACAGCGGTCGGTCTGTTCCAGTCCGTCGTCTGCGTCATCTTCCTGCTTGCCTCGAACACGCTGGCGAAGAAGTTCGACGAGCCGGGCATCATGTAAGGAGGCTGCGATATGGCGACGACAACTACCTTCAACGGCAAAAAAGTCCATCAGGGCATGATCAAATCCCAAAAGACCCGCGTGGGCGACTTCATCATTGCCTTCATCATCTTTCTGACGATGTTGATTTGCCTGCTGCCGATGGTCAACGTGCTGGCAAGCTCCCTGTCCTCCAGCGAACACCTGATTCGCAACGACGTGTTCCTCTGGCCCAAGGGCTGGAATTTTGAGGCGTACAAGACCATTCTGAGCGACAGCAAGTACACATGGTCGCTGGCGTGGACGGGCATCCTGACCGTCGTCTGCACGGTGCTGAGCCTTGTGCTGACCGTCTGCACCGCCTTCCCGCTGATTTACAAAAATCTGCGCGGCGGCAAGGTCATCAACTTCATCATCCTGTTCACGATGTACTTCAGTGCCGGCACGATTCCGGGCTACATCCTGCTGAACAACCTCAAGATGCTCAACACCCCGTGGGCGCTGATTCTGCCGAACTGCATCAGCGTGTTCAACGTCATCGTGCTGCGCTCGTTCTTCTACAGCGTGCCGGACAGCCTTCGCGAGGCGGCGGAGATCGACGGCGCAGGCCCGATCCGTACGCTGGTGACAGTGTATCTGCCGCTGTCCCTGCCCTCTCTGGCGACGCTGGCGCTGTTCTACGCAGTCGGCCGCTGGAACGGCTTCTCCGATGCGCTGATGTACCTGAAGTCCAGCAAAGCGGAAAAGTACTGGCCGATTCAGCTGCTGCTGTACAACATCATCAAGAACTCCACGCAAAGCGGCGAAATCGCCACGCAGGAAGGTTTCTTCAGCGCCGGCGTTTCCAAGACGATTCAGATGGCGTCCGTCATGTTTGCAACCGTGCCGATTCTGCTGGTGTACCCGTGGCTGCAGCGCTATTTCGTCACCGGCGTCACGATTGGCGCAGTCAAGGGCTGATGAACCTATACTATTTCCAAATGAGAATGCACCAAGATGCGAAGCGAATTTTTCTTTCTGGCTAACGGGAGTGGAACGCAGCGTAGCAGCGCTACGCTAAGTGGAACGACCGGACGCCAGAAGGGAAAAGGCGCGAGCAGATGGTGCAGGTGAATGCAGGAAATAGTATTACAACACCGTATTTCAGGGACGTGTGAGCCCTGCAAATAAAAAGGAGGAAATACCCCTATGAAACGCATCGTGTCTCTGGTTCTTGCGCTCGCGATGGTGCTGTCTCTGTGCATCTTCACGACCGCATCCGCGGACGACGGCTTTGTGGACGGCAAATTCACCAAAACCCGCCACATCACCGTGGAAGTCTACAACCGTTACAATGATGGCGGCTCCGACCCGACCAGCAGCGTGTACGCGCAGTACATCAAGCAGGGTATGCTTGACAAGTACAACGTGGACGTTGAACTGGTGTCTGTCGGCCGCTGGACGGAAGTTGACGACCTGAACAACCTGCTCGCCACCGGCGACGCGCCCGACGTGTGCGTCACCTACTCCTACCCGACGATCCAGACCTTCGCGGGCATGGGCGGCATCATCGACCTGAATCCGCTGCTGACCGAATACAAGGATCTGCTGCCGGATCTGTGGGCGCTGCTGGGCGACTACAACATCTACTACGATCAGGATCCGGAAACCGGCTCTGTGTGGGCGATTGAAGCGGTGCTGGCGGAATCCGCGCGCATCAACACCTTCATCCGCAAGGACTGGCTGGACAAGCTGGGTCTGAAACTCCCCACGACCGAGGAAGAGTTCCACAACTGCCTGATCGCTTTCCGCGACAACGCTGAGCTGCTGCTGGGCGCCGACGCTGCGAAGATGGTTCCCTTCTCCATCAGCACCGACATCGGCTGGCGCGCTGACCTGCTGAATGTCTCCAAGGTGCCGGAGGACGTGTCCGACGAAACGCTGTATGTCTACGGCTACGACGACCGTCACCTGCTCTACCCGAACTACAAGGAAGGCATCCGCGTGCTGAACCAGTGGTACAACGAAGGTCTGATTTGGAAGGACTTCGCGCTGTACACGGACGCAAGCGTTGAGGACGACATGATGAAGTCCGGCTTCGTCGGCGCTTTCATCCACAACTGGGATTACCCCTACCGCAATGGCGAAGACTCCATTCAGGCGAACCTGACCCGCGCTAACGGCGCAGACGCTGGCTTCATCGCTGTGGACTGCTTCCAGAACGACGCTGGCATCACCCGCAAGTATCTGGCTGACCGCATTGACCGCAAGGTGTTCTTCCCTGCGACCAACGACGAACCGCTGGCTTCCCTGCTGTACCTGAACTTCATCTCCTCCGAAGAAACCATCAAGTTCCTGCAGACCGGCAAGGAAGGCGTTACCTACAAGATGACCGACAACGGCGCGTATGAGATGCTCAACGCCACCGGCGAATGGATCATGAACTCCGGCATGAACATCGACCACACCATCACCGTCAACGGTCTGTATCTGGGCGATGCCACCGCGGCGACCAAAGCGCTGAGCTACCCCGGCGTGAATCCTGACTTCATCATCACCGCGAACACCTACGGCAAGCTGAACGGCCGCATTGTGAAGAAGTTCTCCTGCGGCGCAATCTCCGCGGAAGAAGACGTTGGCACTTCCCTGAACTCCAAGCGCGACGCTATGCTGACGCAGGCGGTTGTCGCGCCCGTTGACCAGTTCGACTCCGTGTACGACAAGGGCATGGCGGACTACCTCGCTTCCGGCGGTCAGAACATCATCGACGAACGCCGCGAAAAGCTGGAAGCCATCTACGGTGTCCATGTGGACTAATGCCTGACGCGCGTTTGCGCTGACAGCACAAAAACGCACCCCGCAAGGATTGAACTTGCGGGGTGTTTTCATGTGGATTCTTACGGATTCTGATGGATGCTGTTCTCCGCTGCTTTGCTGCCTTGTCGCAAGGGAATTCGCCTCTGCGGAGGCGGCAAAGGGGCATGAAAACAGACGGATGTCTGCGGTCGCCCCCTTGATTCCTTCGCACGCACGCCCATGTTTCTCGTTTTTTATCGCAGCTCTTCCCGCATCCGCCCCGGCGTGGTATGAAACCGCTCCGCAAACATATGCCGGAACAGCTTGTAGTTCGTGAAGCCGTGCTTCTCCAAAATCTCATGCAGCGCCACGTCCGTCGTCACTAAATCCTCATACACCTTCGACAGCCGATACTCGTTCAGGTAATTCAGATACGTCACGCCTGTGTTCTCCTTGAAGAAGCGGCAGAACGAATTCGGGTGCATGTGCAGCGTTGCCGCAGCATCACTCAGGGCGATATTCTCCTGATAATGCGCCTCGGTGTACGCAATCACCGCTGACAGCCGCTGACGGTTCTTCTCGCGCCGGAAGATGCTGCCTTCCGTCACCGGGCACGAAAACTCCTCGTAGAGTAGATAAGTGATTTCCAGCAGCAGACTCGCCATGCGAATGTCCCTGAAGGGCGAATTGCTGCTGGCTGTATGCTGCATTTGCAGCAGCTTCTGTTTCACGCGCTCGATGGCCGCCGTCATCGTCGGATTCGTCGTCTCCACATCCCAAATGAACTGGCGCGAACGCGTTTCCGGCGCGAAGTCCCCCAATTCCTCGGTCGGGATTCGCAGCAGGAGGGCGGTATTGCCGGACAGGCTGATGGTGGAATGCAGCACATAGGGGCTGACGAAAATGCACTGCCCAGCGTGAAGCTGCCAGCAGCGCTGCTCAGTCTCGACGGTCAGTTCACCGCTGAGGATATAAATCAGTTCCAGCGCGTCATGCCAGTGCATAGGGACGTAGCTGCGCGCGACTTCTGCGTACTCGTAGTGCGCGTGACCGGCAATGTTCAGCTGGAGGTTTTCATGGGGGTGATGACGCTGGTCATCCATGCGGGGGCTTCCTTTCTGGCGAAATGCCGCGTTTCATCTGCTTGATTTCGGATTTTGGCGCAAAATCCGCCTTACCGCCATTGTAGCATAAGGCGAAACAGGATGCAAGAGGGGAAAAATCGGCGAATACGCTGGGAAAACAGGGAAAAAACAATTTTCAGGCAAATTCGGGGTTGACAAATGCATAGCAGCATGGTATGATTCTTTCATCCGCAGAGGAAAGGAGTTACGCGCTATGAAGTTCGCCGCTACGATGATGAACATGATGATGCCCATGTGCATGTGCAACATGAGCATGTTTCGTCGTGCCGCGAATTCGATGCGCCATTCCGCCTGACGGATGGCTGGAGGATGAAAGCAATTCCTCCGGCAGAACCTACCGCAATTGTTGGGGAGGCTGCATCGAAGAGATGCCGGCGTCCCCTGTTTTTTTGCCCGGACGATTTCGGGAAAGGAAAGGCAAACGTCATGAGCAACGAAGCACCCCAGCAGACGCTTAAGCAGCCGGTTCAGCCCCCCATGCAGATTGAGCTGCAGAACGTCAAGAAGGTCTACCCCGTAACCGGCGGCGAGGTCGTCGCGCTGGACAACATCAGCCTGAAGATTCGCAAAGGCGATATTTTCGGCATCATCGGTCTCTCCGGCGCGGGCAAGAGTACCCTCATCCGCTGCATCAACCGCCTCGACACGCCCACAGAGGGCAAAATCCTCATTGACGGGCAGAACGTGCCGGACATGAGCAAGCAGCAGCTTCGCCAGATGCGCCGCAAGGTCAGCATGATTTTCCAGCAGTTCAACCTGCTCATGCAGCAGACGGTCGCGAAGAACATCGCGTACCCAATGGAGTGCATCGGCGTGCCGCGCGCGAAAATCAACGCCCGTGTGAAGGAGCTGCTGGAAGTTGTCGGGCTGGAAAGCAAGGCGAAAGCATACCCCGCGCAGCTGTCCGGCGGTCAACGCCAGCGCGTCGCCATCGCCCGCGCCCTCGCCAGCGACCCCGAAGTGCTGCTCTGCGACGAAGCAACCAGCGCCCTTGACCCCATGACGACGCAAGCCATCCTCCGTCTGCTGCAAAAAATCAACCGGGAGATGGGCATCACCATCGTCGTTATCACCCACGAAATGGCGGTCATTCGCCAAATCTGCACACACGTCGCGATTCTCGACGGCGGCGTGATTGCCGAAGAGGGCAGCGTCGACGATGTGTTCACCCACACCCGCAGCGAAGCAGGCAAGCGGCTGTTCGGCATCGTCGCAAGCGAAAATCACGAGCAAGTGCAGGAGAAACCTGCCATCCGCATCGTTTTCAACGGCGAAACAATCGCTGAGCCGATTGTCGCTGACCTCATCCTGCACCTCGGCGTGCCGCTGAGCATCCGCAGTGCGGACGTGCACACGCTCAACGGCGCACAGTACGGGCAGCTGCTCATCAGCCGCCCCGACGACCCGATGGTCTGCCACCGGGCGATTGAATATCTGAAGGAACGCGGCTTGACGGTCGAGGAGGTGCGCGCATGAGCATGACGTGGGAACGGCTGGGTTCCATGCTGCTGGAGGAAACAGGCAATACCCTCCTGATGACCCTGCCCGCAACATTCTTTGCCTACCTGATTGGTCTGCCGCTGGGCGTCCTGCTGGTCATCACCCGCAAGGACGGCATTCTCCCGAAGCCGACGCTGAACCGCATTATCGGCGTGATTGTCAACCTGCTCCGCTCCGTGCCCTTCATCATCCTGATGGTGATGCTCTTCCCCGCAACGCGCGCGATTCTCGGCCGCGGCACAGGCACGGTGTCCATCATCATCCCGCTGACAGTCAGCGCGTTCCCGTATGTGGCGCGCATGGTCGAGGGCAGCCTGCTGGAAGTAGACAACGGCGTGGTGGAAGCTGCACAGGCGATGGGTTCGACGACCTTCCAGATTGTGCGGAAGGTGCTGATTCCCGAAGCCATGCCGTCGCTGGTCAACGGCTTCGCGATTTGCATCACCACGATTCTGGGCTACACCGCGATGGCGGGCACGGCGGGCGGCGACGGCTTGGGCAAGGTCGCAATTACCTACGGTCTGAACAAGCGGCAGTACGACGTGATGTACGCGGCGAGCATCGTGCTGGTGCTGCTGGTGCAGTTCTTCCAGATGGGCGGCACTTGGCTCAGCCACGCGATTGACCACCGCCGCCGGAAATAAGGATAAACACGCGGACGCTGCATGGGCGTGTCACCAACTCCATCGCGAAAAGGGTGTCGAGAGGATCGAAGACCCTTGCGTCTCCCCCGAATCGTTTCATTCACCCGTATGGTGTTTGAATAAATAGGCTTCCCGAAAATGAAAGGAGTGCTTACAATGAAGAAGTTCTTTGCTCTGGCTCTGGCGCTGGTTCTGGCGCTGTCCCTGACGGTTGCGTCTGCTGATGAACTGAAGGTCATCCGCGTTGGCGCGACGGCTGCCCCGCACGCGGAGATTCTCGAATCCGAAGCGGTGACGGCAAAGCTGGCGGAACTGGGCTACAAGCTCGAAGTCGTTGTGTACGAAGGCTATGTGCTGGAGAATCCGGCGGTTGCTGACGGCACGGACGATGCGAACTATTTCCAGCACAAGCCCTACCTCGACTCCTACAACGAAACCGCTTCCGAGAGCGAACAGCTTGTGTCCGCGTTCACCGTGCATTACGAGCCCTTCGCCATCTACTCCAAGAAAGTGACCAGCCTTGCTGACCTGCAGGACGGCGCGCACATCGGCCTGCCGAACGACCCCTCCAACGAGACCCGTGCTCTGCTGCTGCTGGAGGCTGCTGGCCTGATTACCGTGCCGGAAGGAACGACCGCTGCGTCTGCCCTGACCAAGTACGACATCACCGCCGAAATGAACCCCCACGGCTATGTGTTTGACGAAGTGGCGGCTGAACTGCTTGCCCCCACCCTTGAGGACTACGACATCGCCGTCATCAACGGCAACTACGCGCTGGACGCTGGTCTGAAGCCCACTACGAACGGCCTGTTCGTCGAAGCTGCTGACTCTGAGTTCGCTACCCTGTATGCCAACATCGTCGCGGTTCGTCCCGGTGACCTTGATTCCGACTGGCTGAAGGCGCTGCACACCGCGCTGACCTCCAAGGAAGCCTACGACTACATGATCACCACCTACGAAGGCGGCGTTATCCCCACCTTCACCGTGGAGGACGCGGAATAATCCCGTTTTTCTGCAAGACCGTCTGCAACCGCGCAGGCGGTCTTTTTTCGTCAGCGGAAGTGGGAGTAGCGGAATTCGCATGAGCGATTTTCCCCGCAGCAAAAAGACCAGCACCGAGAGAAACAGCTTCTCCCGATGCTGGTCGGTTGGATTTGCTTACGGGTACTCCGGCTTGTTTGCACTTCCCCTGCCCCTTGGGTTAAGCGGCTTTATCCCCTTCCAGTGTCTTTAGGGATTTCCTACTCTGAAAAAACAAGCAGGTCAGCACCCCCATCAGCGCCAGCGCCGCATAAAAGCACGCCGCGCCGCTGCCTTCATCCCGTCCGAACAGCATTTCCAGCCACGGTATCGGATTCCGCATCAGCGGCCGAAACACCGCATCCACCAGCGCCCCGCCCAGCGTATACCCGACCGGGATTGTGAAGAATTGCAGCGCATTCCGCACCGCGTACACCCTTCCCTGCATTCCTTCCGGGATGTTCAGCCGCATCAGCGCATCAAGATTCGCGCTCATGACGGGAATCAGCAGCCATCCCAGCGCAGCGCCCACGCACCACGTCGGCAGATTCCGCCCGAAGGCGAGCAGGAAGTTCTCCGTGCCCATCGAGACGAGCAAACAGCCGCACACCACCCGCACGCGGCTTTTCGGCGCAGGAAGCAGGACAGCGAGCAGGCTGCCGATCAGCGTCGTCAGCGCGGTCACAGTGGAGAAGATGCCCATGACAGTCTCCCCGCCCCAACTCCGCGAGAGCAGCAGCGACGGCAGCGCAGCTTCGTACATGGACGAGACGAGGTTAATCGCCGCGAGGTACAGCACGAGCGTCAGCAGTCCGGGCGCTTGGCGGAAGAACCGCAGCCCCTGCCGGGTCGAATCAAGGAACGATTCGTGCGGACTGCCAGTTTGCCGCTTCGGAATGCGGATGAAGCACAGCAGCGCCGTGAACGCGACGGCGAATGTCGCCAAATCCGCGAACATGACCGCGCGCAGACCGCCGAGCATCATCAGCGCCATTGCGAGCACAGGTGTCAGCAGCCCGGACAGGCTGGAGGAGAGATACCGCAGTCCACCGACCCGCTGGTACTGCGATTTCGGCAGCAGCGCGGTCGTTGCGGCTTCGCTGGCAGGCTGCTGGAGCGTGTTCATCAAGCCGTTCAGCGCGTTAAGGAGATACAAGTGCGTGATTTGCAGCCGTCCCGTTTGCAGCAGGACGAGCGCCGCGACGGTTGTGCACGCGGCAAGCGCATCGCTGACGAGCATCGTCCGGCGCGTATCGAGGCGGTCAACCAGCGCGCCGCAGAACAGGCTGAATACAACATACGGCGCGTAGCTGCTGACGGTCAGCAGCGCGGTGGACAGCGCCGACCCGCTCTGCTGATACGCCCAGATAACAAGCGCGTAGCTGGTCATGGCGCTGCCGAGCGACGAAAGCGCCTGCGTCGTGAACAGCAGGAGGAAATGGCGCAATTCGCGCAGAGACTCAAAAAACGAATGCAGTTTCATATGGCTTTGCTCCTTCATGCAGATAATCCGCATGGATGGAATGCCATTTTTAGATGAAAATGCCCCAAGATGCGCCGCGAATTTTTCATTCAGGCTAACGCGAATGAAACGCAGCGTAGCAGCGCTACGCTAAGTGGAATGAGCGGACGCATGAATGGAAAAGGCGCAAGCAGATGGGGCAGGTGAATCTAATACTATTTCCAGATAAGAATGCGCCAAGATGCGCCGCGAATTTTTCATTCTGGCTAACGTGAATGAAACGCAGCGTAGCAGCGCTACGCTAAGTGGAATGAACGGACGCCAGAAGGGAAAAGGCGCAAGCAGATGGCGCAGGTGAATCTGGAAATAGTATAAAAATGGCATACTGCGCAAAGCCGCAGGACGCTCCATGCAACGCCCTTACGACGCGCATGGAGCCAATGCAGTCATCAAAATCACGGTTTTCACCCCGCTTTTATGCGTTCAGTGTGTAGATGCGGCTGATTTCGCCGTCAATGTCACTCCGGCTGTCCAGATAAGTGCAGCCGTATTTTTCGTACACATTCGTGTGATCGGTCGCAATATAGACGCAGGATTGCCCGTTCTGTCGGGCGATTTCCGCCAGTTCGTGCAGCAGCTTTCCGGCAATTCGCTGGTGGCGATACGCGGGGAAGGTGTACACGAAGCCGCACCACGGGCGGAGTTCCGGTGCATCCACGCAGTCGCGGTCGGTCAGCGTCGCAAAGGCGGCGATTTGGTCGCCCGCCATCAGAAAGTAGCAGTCGCCCGCACCGAGGGTGTGATGGAACTGTTCCTTTTCGAGCAGCTCCGTCAGGAACTTCGCCGCGCCCCACTCGCAGGCGCGAAGCTGTGCGAGGAGTTGGGGCTGGTTAGGCGAAGTGAAGTAGGATATCAGGTACATGGTGGATTTTCCTCCGATGGGTCAGCAGTGCTTGTGAATAAAGTCCGCGATGATTTGCAGCACGTCCTCCGTCCAGAAAGGTGCGCCGCCGTGGTTGACGCCTGCCAGCTCGATGTAATCCGCCTCGGCGCCGTTCTGCGTCAGGCGTTCGTAGAGCGTCCGGCTATGCGCGGCGCTGACCTGCGTGTCGCGGTCACCATGGAGCAGGAGAATCGGCGGAACGGCGCGGTCGGGCGCGAGATAGGTCTGTGCGCTGGCTTCCGCGAGTTTTTCCGGATGTTCCTGCAGGCAGGACACGCCCAGCAAATCGGCAGTCGGGCGGAAAGTCGCGGGCATGTTTGCCGGAACGCCCTCTTTTGCGCAAAGGAACAAGTCGCTCGGCGCGGATTCCGCAATCACGCCGCAAATCGGGAAATTCAGCAGTTCCGACACATCCGCAATTCCCGCTGCCTGACGCAGTGCCGTCAGCAGCGCGATATGTCCGCCGGAGGAATTGCCCATGAGGAAGGTGCGCGCCATGTCGATATGGAACAGCTTCGCGAGTTGTTCTGCGATATAGTGGATGGCGCGGTGCACATCCTCTACCTGTGCGGGGAAAGGCGCGATTTTCGATTCGCGGTACTGCACGGATGCAACGGCGAATCCCCTTTCCGCAAGTTTTGCCAGTGCGGGGATGTTGTTGTACATTTCCTGCCGATACCATGCGCTGCCAGGGAGAAAGACAATCAGCGGCACGGTTTCACCATCCTGCCATTGCGGGCGGTACGGGATGATGAGCTGCATTTTCCGCTGCGTTTCGCCGTAGGTGGCGTAGGCAACATCGGGGACGTACAGGTATTCGAGGGTATCGAGGGAGACGGTGCGGGTTTGGCGCATGAGGAGGATGGCTCCTTTCCGGCTATCGGGTCGCGCCCATTTGGCGCGACAATATGCGAGTAGTGGATAGAGCGGCTTGGGGGCGCTCCTGCGGGAGCGCGAAGTTACAACTGCTGCGCTGAAAGCGCTTCGCTGTTCAGCGTTCGTGGATTGGAGTTGGTCGCTTTTCCTCTACCGGTCACACGTCCAGCAGTTGGGGCGTTGCCCCAAACCCCACCAGAGGCGCCGCCTCTGGACTCCGCAAGGGGCATTGCCCCTTGACCCTTTTTGGGCTGCCCGGCTTGGGTGCGCTTCCCTGCTCCTTGGTTTATGCGGCTTTATGCCTTTGCCATCGCCCCATCCAAAATCTCCAGCCCCTGTTCCTCCTGGAACTGATTCGTATACAGCTGATAATAATACCCCTGTTTCGCAATCAGCTGCTGATGCGTCCCATCTTCCGTAATCTTGCCATTCTGAATCACCAGAATCCGATCCGCCGAGCGAATCGTAGAGAGTCGATGCGCAATGATGAAGCTCGTCCGCCCCGCCAGCACTTTCTGAATCGCGTGCTGAATCAGCTGTTCCGTCTCCGTATCAACCGAGGACGTGGCTTCGTCCAGCACGAAAATAGACGGGTTCGTCAGAATCGCGCGGGCAAAGGAAATCAGCTGCTTCTGACCGGTGGAGAGGCGGTTGCCGCCCTCGCCAACGTCCGCCTGATAGCCATCCTTCATGTTGCGGATGAAGGGTTCCGCGCCGACCATGCGGGCGGCTTCCGCCACTTCCTCGTCGGTGGCATCGGGGCGGCCGTAGCGGATGTTATCCGCAACCGTGCCGGAGAAGAGATGCGGCGACTGCAGGACGTAGCCGAGGTTGGACTGAAGCCACAGCTGACTGCGCGTGCGGTAATCCGCGCCGTCGATGAGGATTTTGCCCTCCGTCGGCTCATAGAAGCGGCAGACGAGGTTGACGATGGTGGACTTGCCGCTGCCGGTTTCGCCGACAAGGGCAATGGTCTGCCCGTGCTGGATATGCAGGTTGAAGTGCTCCAGCACCTTTTCGCCCTCTTTGTAGCGGAAGGTGACGTCCTCGAAGTCAATGTCGCCGATGAGCTTGGGCCAGTTTTCGGTCTTGGGGTGGAAATTGTCGCCGTATTGCGCCACCACTTCGGGAGAATCCACAATATCGGGTTCCGTTTCCAGCAGGCTGATGACGCGCTCCGCCGCCGCCTGTGCGGATTGCAGTTCCGCGAAGATGCGGGCAATATCGCGCACGGGCTGGAAGAAGCTGACGGTGTAGTTGATGAACATGGTCAGCGTGCCGACGGTCATAGCGACGCCGAAAACGTGCGTACCGCCGATGACGCTGTTGCCGCCCTGCCAGAGCGCATACGCCGTCGCCAAAGACCCCAGCGACACGACGATGGGCAGGAAGAGGTTCGACAACGTCGCCGCGCGGATGGACGCGGAACGCATGGAGGCGGAAACCGTCTCGAATTCCTGGATGTTCAGTTCTTCGCGCACAAGGGTTTTCGTCGTCTTTGCGCCGTTGATGCCCTCATTGAAGCCCGCGGTAATCTGGCTGTTGTTCTTGCGCACCTGACGATACGCCGCGAGAATCGCCTTCTGGAACTTCCAGCTGATGACGGCCAGCGGCGGCAGCACCAGCATGACAATCAGCCCCAGCCGCCAGTTGATGGTCAGCATCCGCACGGCGCAGGCAACCAGATACACCGCGCCCCAGCACAAGTCCACCAGCGACCAGCCGATGGTGTCCGCAAGGCGCTGCGTGTCGTTGGTCAGGCGGGACATGAGGTAACCCACGGGCATCCGGTCGTAGTAGGAGAAGGGCAGTTCCTGCAGTTTCTGGAAACCGAGCTTGCGAATCAGGTAGCACGTTCCGGTTTCGACAATGCCGCACTGCCGCAGAAAGCCGAAAATCGTCGCCACTTGCACCGCCGTCAGCAGCGCATACGCCACGACAAACCCAACCAGCCCAGCCGTGCTGTGGTTGGCAATGAACACGTCAATCGCGTAGGCATTCATGTTCGGCATAATCACGTCGATGATTGCAGAAACCGCCATGAAAAGCACAACCGCAATCAGGTTCTTGTGGTACGGCTTTGCAACCTTGATGAGCTTGCGCCACAGGGAGAGATCAAATCGTTTGGTATAATCCTGTTCCTGAAAGGACTGCATATCAGTTCACCCCTTCCGCCGCCTTGGCCTGCGTCAGTTCTTCCTCCAAGGCGTTCTGGATGCTGTTGATGCGCTGGTACAGGCCCGGCTGGCTGCACAGCTCGGCGTGCGTGCCCTGCTGCGTAATCTGCCCGTTTTCCAGCACGAGGATGAGGTCAGCCTGCGAAAGCGTCGTCACGCGGTGGCTGATGATGAGGGTGGTCACGTCCTTCTGCTCGTGTCGGAGGGCAGCGCGAATCTGCGCGTCCGTCTCGGTATCCACGGCGGAAAGGGAGTCGTCGAAGATGAGGATGTTGTTGTCCTTAAGCAGCGTGCGCGCAATGGCGATTCGCTGCTTCTGTCCGCCGGAGAGCGTCACGCCGCGTTCGCCCACGACCGTCTCCCAGCCCTTATCCGCCTTGGCGATGAAGCCGGATGCGCTGGCGATATCCGCCGCGTGCTCAATGCGTTCCGCCTCCTGTTCCGGCGCGGTGATGCCCACGTTCTCTCGGATGGATTTGGAATACAGGAACGGCTCTTGCAAAATCAGACCGACGTGTGCGCGCAGATATTTGCGGTCAATCTGCTGAATATCCACGCCGCCGATGGTGATTTTGCCGCTCGTGGGCGTATACAGCCGCTGCAGCAGGTACATCATGGTGGATTTGCCGCTGCCCGTGCCGCCCAGCACTGCCGCCGTCTTGCCCGCGGGGATGGTGAAGGACACGTCGCGCAGCACCGGCACGTTGTCATCCGGATAAGCGAAGGACACATGGTCAAACACAATATCGCCGTGCAGGTCGGGCTTCAGGGCGTTCGGCTCATCCGGCTCAGCTTCCTCGTGCAGAATCGCCTGCACGCGCTTCATAGATACCATCGCCTTGCCCGCGTCGGACAGGGTGCGTCCCAGCTGGCGAATCGGGAAGAGCAGCATCCCCAGCGTGGAGGTGAAAACAATTAGCGTACCGACGGTAATCCAGCCGTTACAGGCGTAGATGATGCAGACCACCAGCGTCAGCAGCGTCTGCGTCATGCTGATGGCATCGCCGCCGCCCCAGTAGATGGCGAGCAGTTCATTCAGACGGAGGTTCTTTTTGCGCAAATCGTTGTTCACGCGGTCAAACTTCTCCACCTCGCGCTCCTGCTGTCCGAAGGCGCGCACGACGCGGACGCCGGAAAGGTTCTCCTGCAAAACGGCGTTCAGCACACCGTCCGCTTCGTCCGCCACTTCGAAGGACTTATGCACCATTTTGAAGAACCACGTCGCGAAGCAGAACAAAGGCGGCACAAGAATCAGGCTGTAGAGCGTAATCGGCACGGAGCGCGGCAGCAGGATGCTCATGGCGATAACGACCATCAGCACCGTGTTGACGACTTCCATCACCTGAACCGCCAGAAAGCGGCGAATCGTATCCACGTCAGACGTGCAGCGCTGAATCAGCTCGCCCGCCTGCGCCTTAACGTGGTATGCAAACGGCAGGTGCTGCACACAAAACGCATGGTAACAGGAAAAGAGCGTGGAATTTTCCTATTACGGGCGCATATGGGCAGAAAGAGCCGTCGCAGTCAGTCCATTGGCACGGGATACAAGGGTTAGAATCATCATGGTCATTGCGAGGGCCTCCTTTCTGCATAATTTTGATTTTGTTGTGCTTCTCGCAAGCACGTAAGAAACAGTGTAGTCGAAAGTCAAGGTTTTGTCAAGGGGCAAATGGCGGTTTTTTCAAATATTCATCCCATCTTGCGCAGGATTCCCGTTTTCCCAGTCCCAAACCGCCTTTTCAATCAAGTCGGCAGCATTGGCGCAGCCGTGTTCATTGCGCAGGGCCTCCCCGATGCACGCCGCGTTGCGCGTGTATTCCGGGTTGCTGATGAGTGCGCGCAGCCCCTCCGCCAGATTCTCTGCCGTCAGCTTATCGCGCGGAATCGCTTTCGGCCCGCACCCGGCAGCGTACACCCGCTCCGCCCAGAACGGCTGATCGCCCCCAAACGGCACGACGAGCGTCGGCAGTGCATGGCGCAGGCTGGTTGCGGTCGTCCCTGCGCCGCCGTGATGCACCGCCCCTGCCATATGCGGGAACAGCCAGTCATGCGGCACACTTTTCACATAGAAGATGTTCGCATCTTTTGTCTTTGCTTCCTGCTGACCCCAGCCAAGTGCCACCACCGCCCGCACGCCGGACAATTTCACCGCCTGCCGGATGATTTCCGCCAGTTCCCCCATGTCGCCCGACACCATCGACCCAAAGCCGATGTACACCGGCTCGTCGCCCGCGCGCAGGAACTCCGCCAGCGCCGGGTCAGGCGTGTAGTCCACCGGGCGCTCATCCCACCAGAAACCGGACATGTGGATGTTGTCCGCCCAATCCTCCGGGCGCGGCACAAGCGTCGGGCTCATGGCGTAAATCACGGGCACTTGCTTGCCCTTCACGTCATAATCCGGGCGCAAGCGAACGCGGCGCTTCGCCATGTCGTTCTCCTTGCGCCAATCCGAGAGGTAGCGGTGCTCCAGCGCCGAAATCAGCAGATACCCGATGCGGTAGCTCAGCACATTCCACCACTTGCCGAGCTTGCGGAACGGCGCGGATGAAATTGGCATATCCTTGCACGGATCCATCGGGAAATACTGCGTCTGGATACACGGAATATCGTACTTCTCCGCAATCGAATAGAACATCGTCCCGAAGAACGTGCAGACGATGGCTTCCGCGCCCTCCGCGCAGTGCAGCAAATCATCCAGCAGCATCGGCGCAATGTCGCGGATGCCCTTCTCAAACTCCTTCAAGTACCGCACGCCCACCGCGTCCGGCTGGAGCAGCCGCCCCATCATATCCACCACGTCGCCGGAAATGGGATAGAAGGACATTCCCGCTTCCTCAATCATACCCTGAAACGGCGCAAACGCCGCAATCGTCACCTCATGCCCCCGCTCGTGAAGCTCCCGTCCCAGCAGCATGTACGGCCGCACGTCGCCCGTCGAGCCGAGCGTTATCATTGTGATTTTCATCATTACCTCCAATGATTTCGAGATAAGTTAAAGGTATACAAACTAAAAAACTAACAATAAAATTCAAGTATGGAGGTGTGCACTGCGAAGGGGTCAAGGGGGCGACCGCAGACTTCGTCTGTTTCCATTGCCCCCTTGTCGCCTCCGCAGAGGCGAAACCCCTGCAACAATAAAATTCAAGTATGTAGAAGAAACCAAAAGCGCCATCAAGCGCGCTTGCTTCCCGTCGCACACGGGTCATACCACCCCGCAGGAACTTTCACCCGGAAGCCCTCGAATGCACTTTCCGCATCCGCCTTCACCACGCAGTGCGGCGTATACACATGCCGCATCCCCTCCTGCATCCGTGCCATGCACCACTGCGCCAAGTCCACCGCCAGCGAATCCCCCTCCGCCAGCGGCACAAACGCATCCCGCCGCACCAAAAAGCACATTGGCGAAACCGCAGTGACATTGTAGCTGGTTCGGTTCATGCCGTGCCATCCGCCCGCTGAGACCGGCAAGCCGCGATTCCGTGACCGCACTGTGCCGTCCGGCAGGATGTCGTATCCGGCATGAAGCACCCGATTGCGTGCATCCACCACCAGCGGCATCACCGCGCACACATCCGGGCGCTGCGCGTACATCATCATCTCCCGCAAGCCGTCCGCATCAGGCTCCGCCGTGTCCCCCCACAGGAACAGCAGCATGTCTGCCGACGAATCCGCCGCCAAGCGGTTCACATCCGCAGCGGACGCATCCCGCGCAAGCCGCAATGCCGCGACGGTAAAATCCCCCACGTCATACCGCAGCCGCAGCACACCGTCCTCCACCCGGCACGTTCCCGGAAACCCGTTGCGTCGCATACTTTCCTCTACCGCCCGCGCCGCCGCGTCCAGGCAAACCGCCAATTTCGTGTGGCTCATCGACCCCCGCAGCGTCCGCCAGTGGTACAGCACGCGTGGAATGTGGATAACGCCGTCCGCCCGCTCGCACGCGCGGAGCAGCAAATCGTGATCCTGCGACCCGTCGAATGCCGGTCGCAATCCACCGATGGCATCCAGCAGCGTCCGCCGAATCACCGACAAATGGCAGATATAGTTGCCGGAGCGCAGATTGTCCGGACAGAAATCCGGCTTGCGGTGCGCATCAACGTGAATCGCGCCGTGGGCGGTCAGCTTATCTTCATCGGTGTAGAGCACGTCGGGGTGGTGCGCGTCGATGGCCTCCGCAATCCGCCAGAGCGCATCCGGCGCAAGCACATCGTCGTGGTCGCACAGGGCGATATACTCCCCCGTCGCCATTTTAATCGCGCGGTTCGTGTTGCCGGATATGCCCGCGTTTTCCGCCCCAAACGCGATGTGGAATCGGCTGTCCCGCGCGGCAATTGTCTCCAGCGCCCTGCGCGTCTCGGCGGACGTGCTGCCGCCGTCGTACAGGCAGGCTTCCCACGCGCCGTGCGTCTGGGCAAGCAGCGAATCCGCCAGCGCGCGGAGGAATTTCGGGCGCGTGTTGAACACGGGGACGACGACGCTGATGCGCACGTTCGGGAAGGGTTGCGCGCGCTGTACCGCCAGTTCGCGCTTGGATGCTTTCTCCCGCCGGAATCGCCATTCATCCCGCAGCAGCACCCGTGCCGCCAGCATTTCACCCGCGCGGTGCAGCGTGTACCCCGCGCCATGCATCCGCACATACGCCCGAACCCGTTCCGCCCACTGCACGCGCGTCCCTCCCGCCGACTTTCCTGCCCTCATCATACCATGCGCCGCGGGTTTTGTAAAGCGCCGGGCGATTTTCTGCCAATTCGGAACAATTTTCGCAAAACCGCTTGACAAACGCCCGAAAAAGTGCTAAACTAAATCTCGTTCCGGCAATCCCGGACGAACCGCATAGGGGCATGGTGTAATGGTAACACGTGGGTCTCCAAAACCTTTGTTGAGGGTTCGAGTCCTTCTGCCCCTGCCAAAAAAGAGCCAGTTTCGTGAGAAGCTGGCTCTTTTTTTAATTTCTAATCTTTTAATAAGTTCTGCATTAATAAAAATTCCCCCGATATGTCACGAGGGAAATCGAACTATTTCAACAATGTGAATATCAGTTAATCTTGACTGGAACAACACGTTACAACAACAAATAAGTTATTCCGCCAAGTACATATGCGATAACGTCATAGACATCACTAACTCCTTGATGCAAGAAGAAAGGCGCAACGTACTCCCAGAATATTCCGCATATTAGCGTTATTGTGACTGCCATCGAAACCGTATCCACTCGATAATGACGATATTTGCTATGCTCTAAAATCAAATTGATATACGCGATTATGAAAATTCCTCCTAAAAAATCATTTAAATGACATTTTAAGATGTACGATATTGCGGGTATAACAACGACATTTTTCAAGTAAAAACGATTCAGTGCATATAGGAATAGGACGCAAACAATTTTACTGATATCACCCATCCTTTTGAATTTATTCATTAAGCGAATGATAGTATGAGCACTGCCACGATGATTGCGCCAACAACGCCCCAGAACCCCATGCCACCATTGTTCGGATTAGACATTATTTCCCCTCCTTGTCATTGTTTTCAATAGTCTTTCCGTTAAAAAACAGTAATTTCATTCTGCTCTTTATCGTCATATTCCACCATTTATCTTGTTTTCTGTGTTTCTTCCCCCCAATGCAGTTTTACTCACAAATACATATTTTATAGTACAGTCCACCGCCTCCTTATAATATACTGCTTTTATTTTACCCCTCTCCTGAAAAAAGTCAAGTGTTTTCTTGAAGAATTATATATTTCTTACATTTCTAACAAAACATGCCAAATTGTTGTGTATCTTCACAACGACTTTCGTGTCGGCATGTAACCACCCTTCAGGAAATCGGTTTTTTCTGAAATCAGCTGCCTCAACCCCCTCCAAATTTCAAATTCGCACAGAAAACGCGCCCGCCGACCTTCCGACGAGCGCGTTTATACTATTTGGGGCTCTACTCCCGAATTCAGTGCAGGACTTGCTGGACACCACAGTTATCACATTTACACAAATGAGGCGGTCAGCCGCCGAGTTGTGCGGTGTTGCTTTGAATTACTTCTTATTCTTCTGCTCCACCATCGCCTTGACCTTCAGCGGCAGACCGAGCAGGTTGATGAAGCCCGCGGAATCCTTGTGGCTGTACAGGTCGTGGCTGTCGCCGAAGGTGGCGATTTCCTCCATGTACAGGCTGTTCGGCGACTTCACGCCCGCATTGATGCAGTTGCCCTTGTACAGCTTCAGCTTCACCGTGCCGTTGACCGCCTGCTGCGTGCTGTCCACAAATGCGGAGAGCGCCTCGCGCAGGGGCGTGTACCACATGCCGTCGTACACCAGCTCCGCGAACTTGCTCGCAACCAGCTCCTTGTAGTGGCTGGTGGCGCGGTCAAGCGTGATGGATTCGAGGATGCCGTGCGCGGCGTAGAGCATCGTTCCGCCGGGGGTTTCGTACACGCCGCGGGACTTCATGCCCACCAGACGGTTCTCCACCAAATCCGCGCAGCCAACGCCGTTGCGGCCCGCGATTTCGTTCGCCTTCGTCAGCAAATCCACCGCGTCCAGCTTTTCGCCGTTGATGGCGACCGGCACGCCCTTCTCGAAGTCCACCGTGACGTATTCGGGCTGATCAGGCGCTTTTTCGGGCGTGACCATCGTCAGCAGCAGATCTTCCGGCGGCTCGTTCCACGGATCTTCCAAATCCGCGCCCTCGTGGCTGATGTGCCAGATGTTGCGATCCATCGAATACGGGCGATCCTTCTTGACCGGGACGGGGATGCCGCGCTTTTCGGCGTAGTCAATTTCCTCCTCGCGGGTCTTGATGTCCCAGATGCGCCACGGCGCGATAATCTGCATGTTCGGATCGAACGCCTTGATGGTCAGCTCGAAGCGGACTTGGTCGTTGCCCTTGCCGGTGCAGCCGTGGCAGATGGCAGTGCAGTTCTCCTTGTGAGCGATTTCGACGAGGCGCTTGGCAATCAGCGGCCGTGCGAAGGACGTGCCCAGCAGGTACTTGCCCTCGTAGACCGCGCCCGCCTTGAGCGTCGGCCAAATGAAGTCCTCGACGAACTCCTTGCGCAGGTCTTCGATATACAGCTTTTCCGCGCCGCACTTTTTCGCCTTCTCGTGGAGGGGCTCCAGCTCTTCGCCCTGCCCGACGTCGCCCGCAACGCAGACCACGTCGCAGTCATAATTTTCCTTCAGCCACGGCACGATAATCGAGGTATCCAGACCACCGGAATAAGCCAGCAATACGCGCATCTTCGCCATAACAATCGACTCCTTTATCTTCATCATGATTTTCATCATTTTTGTGTCCGTCTGCCGGACAAGATGGATTATACACCAGGATGAATAAAAATGCAATAGGTCTGCATAAATTTTCTCGGATTTTTTTCGGAGGGATGATGCAGTGCCTGAATTGCTACCTATTTATATGATGATGGCTTATGCCGCACGAACTTCCTCCGCCTGATTGCGGCGCGGGGACGCTGCTCTGACGCTCCCCAAATAGCGAATCCGCGTTCTTGTCCTCTTCGTCCATCTATCCGCTATTCCATTCATCCCGTTCCGAAAACGTATTAAATTGTGAAAAAAATATCGTTAAAATCGTGTCAGCTGCTTGACAAAGGCTTAACAATCTGCTATACTGTTCTCGTCACCCCGACAAACACCGACATTCCCCGTTCGCGGGCGCATCCCCGCAGGACGGATGAAGCATAAGGAGAGAGTATCATGGCGAAAGAGTATCCGATCGTCGATAGCGTGGAGAGCTTCGAGGCGGCCCTCGCCCGCGTCCGCGCGGCACAGAAGGTCTATGCGACCTACACGCAGGAGCAGGTGGACAAGATTTTCAAGGCAGCTGCCCTCGCCGCGAACAACATGCGCATCCCGCTGGCGAAGATGGCGGTGGAAGAAACCGGCATGGGCGTGGTGGAAGATAAGGTCATCAAGAACCACTACGCCGCTGAATACATCTACAACGCCTACAAGGACACGCAGACCGTCGGCGTGCTGGAACGCGACGAAGCATTCGGCATGATGAAGGTTGCAGAACCTATCGGCGTTGTCGCGGCGGTCATCCCGACCACCAACCCCACGTCTACCGCCATTTTCAAGACGCTGATTTGCCTCAAGACCCGCAACGGCATCATCATCTCTCCCCATCCGCGCGCGAAGAAGTCCACCATCGCCGCCGCAAAGGTTGTGCTGGAAGCGGCTGTGGCTGCCGGCGCGCCCGAAGACATCATCTCGTGGGTTGATGTTCCCTCGCTGGAGCTGACCAACATGGCGATGAAGGAAGCCGACATCATCCTCGCCACCGGCGGCCCCGGCATGGTCAAGGCGGCGTACTCCTCCGGCAAGCCTGCCCTGGGCGTCGGCGCTGGCAACACGCCCGCGATTATCGACGAATCTGCTGACGTGAAGGTGGCCGTCAACTCCATCCTGCACTCCAAGACGTTCGACAACGGCATGATCTGCGCGTCCGAACAGTCCACCATCGTACTGGACAGCATCTACGACGCGGTGAAGGCGGAGTTCGCCAAGCGCGGCGCGTACTTCCTCGAAGGCGAAGAGCTGGACAAGGTGCGCAAGACCATCATCATCAACGGCGCGCTGAATGCCAAGATTGTCGGTCAGAAGGCGCACACCATTGCCAAGCTCGCAGGCGTGGACGTGCCGGAAACCGCCAAGGTGCTGATTGGTGAAGTCGAATCCGTGGATATTTCCGAAGAGTTCGCGCATGAGAAGCTTTCTCCCGTGCTGGCGATGTACCGCGCCAAGGACATCGACGATGCGTTCGACAAGGCGGAGCACCTGATTGCTGACGGCGGCTACGGCCACACCTCTTCTATCTACTTGAACGCCGTCACCCGCAAGGATTTGATTGACCGCTTCGCCGCGCGCATGAAGACCTGCCGTATCCTCGTCAACACGCCTTCCTCTCAGGGCGGCATCGGCGACCTGTACAACTTCATGCTGCGTCCGTCGCTGACGCTGGGCTGCGGCTCTTGGGGCGGCAACTCCGTCTCCGAGAACGTCGGCGTCAAGCACCTGCTGAACGTCAAGACTGTTGCCATCCGGAGGGAGAATATGCTGTGGTTCCGTGCACCTGAAAAGGTCTACCTCAAGAAGGGCTGCCTGCCTGTCGCCCTGAATGAACTCAAGGCAGTTATGGGCAAGAAGCGCTGCTTCATCGTCACCGACGCGTTCCTGTTCAAATCCGGCTTCACCAAGGCGATTACCGACAAGCTGGATGAGCTGGGCATCGTCCACACCACGTTCTACGATGTTGCGCCCGACCCGTCCCTCGCCTGCGCAAAGGAAGGCGCCAAGGCGATGACCTCCTTCCAGCCGGACTGCATTATCGCCATCGGCGGCGGTTCCGCAATGGACGCCGGCAAGATTATGTGGGTCATGTACGAGCATCCGGAAGTGGACTTCCTCGACATGGCAATGCGCTTCATGGATATCCGCAAGCGCGTGTACACCTTCCCGAAGATGGGTGAAAAGGCGTACTTCATCGCCATCCCGACCTCTGCTGGCACTGGCTCCGAAGTCACCCCGTTCGCCGTCATCACCGATCAGGACACCGGCGTGAAGTACCCGCTGGCGGACTACGAGCTGCTGCCGAAGATGGCGATTGTGGACGCTGACATGATGATGTCCGCGCCGAAGGGCTTGACCTCCGCCTCCGGTATCGACGCGCTGACCCACGCGCTGGAAGCCTACGCCTCCATGCTGGCGACAGACTTCACCGACGGTCTGGCGAAGCAGGCGGCTCAGCTGATTTTCGAGTATCTGCCCGCGTGCTACGACAACGGTCAGAACGAGCCGGTTGCCCGCGAAAAGATGGGCAACGCCGCCACGATGGCTGGCATGGCGTTCGCGAACGCGTTCCTCGGCGTCTGCCACTCCATGGCGCACAAGCTGGGCGCGTTCCATCACCTGCCGCACGGCATCGCCAACGCGCTGCTGATTGAGCTGGTCATCCGCTACAACAGCGCCGAAGTTCCCACGAAGATGGGCACCTTCCCGCAGTACGCCTATCCGCACACGAAGCGCCGCTACGCCGAATTCGGCGAGTACCTCGGCTTCAAGGGTGCGAATGACGACGAGACGGTGGAGAACCTGATTCGCAACATCCATGCCCTGAAGGAGCGCGTCGGCATCAAGAATACGATCCGCGACTACGGTGTGGACGAAGAGAAGTTCCTCGCGACGCTGGACGAAATGTCCGAGCAGGCGTTCGACGACCAGTGCACCGGCGCGAACCCGCGCTACCCGCTCATCAGCGAAATCAAGGGAATGTATCTGAAGGCGTACTACGGCGAGTAATGCGCCATTCTCCCCGGCTTGGCAGGAATGCTTCTGCTGGGCCGGGCATTTTTGAGCACAAAAAATTTTGTCCGCTTGCAGGAATGTCGCATTTGGGCGGCGAATAGATATTTAGGATAAATATTGACTTTTGCGTTCTCCACTGCTGCTTTACCAACCAACAAGCGCAGGAGGGGGCGAAGCAGTCCAGAGGGCGACCGCAGACTTCGTCTGTTTCCATTGCCCTCTGGTCGCGTCCGCAGACGCGAATCCTCGCATAGACACGCGGACGTTGTGTGATAGCGTCACCAACTCAATCGCGAAAAGGGAGTCCAGAGGGTCGAAGACCCTTTGGCAGGTCAAGGGCAGCGCCCTTGCGCCTCTCCCCCCAATAAACATGAACCATATAGAAGGAGGTTTCCCTATGGATTTGACGCATGTGATTGCCGAGCGGGAGAATAAGAAGATTTACCGCGACGGCGCCAAGGCCATCAAGGTGTTTGCCGAAGGGTACAGCAAGGCGGACATTCTGAACGAAGCGCTGAACACGGCGCGCGTGGAAGAGACGGGCCTGCCGATTCCGAAGCTCCTTGCTGTTGACACGGTGAACGGTCAATGGGCGATTACGACGGAGTTCGTTGAAGGCGACACGCTGGCGGCGCTGATGGCGGCGCATCCGGAAAAGGAAGACGAGTACCTGAACCTGTTTGTGGACATTCAGATGAAGGTTCACGCCTGCACCTGCCCGATGCTCAACAGCCTGACGGAGAAGATGCAGCGCAAGATTTCCGCCACCGACCTCGACGCGACCACCCGCTACGAGCTGCACACCCGCTTGGCGAGTATGCACGTCCACAAGAAGGTCTGCCACGGCGACTTCAACCCGTCCAACATTATCTTGAAGCCCGACGGACAGTGGTACATCCTCGACTGGTCGCATGCCACGCAGGGCAATGCGTCCGCTGATGTCGCCCGCACCTACCTGCTCTTCGTCCTGGAAGGCAAGGAAGCGCTGGCGGAGAAGTACCTCTCCCTCTTCTGCAAGAAGAGCGACACCGCCAAGCAGTACGTCCAGCAGTGGATTCCGATCGTCGCCGCGAGCCAGTCCCTCAAGGGCAAGCCCGAAGAGCGCGACCTGCTCATCCGCTGGGCAAGCGTTTGCGAATACGAATAATCATCAAAGGGACTGGCTTCGGTCAGTCCCTTTTTTTCGTGGGGATGGGAGACGCGCCATGTAACCATTTCCCTGCATTTGTTGAAATCTGCCACATTTGCAATTTTCCCCATGTAACCAACTTTTCATCCTCTTTTTTTCGTGGTATCATTATTATAAGAAGGGGGAATTTGCCCTTTTCAAACTTATCTGCCGCGATTGCTTGTCAACCGCCTCCACAATCAGCATGAATGAATTATACACGGCCAATATTGCTCTCAGCGTCTTCGCCATGGCGATTATGCTCTTCTCCCTGCGCGGCGACATCAGCCAATCCAAGATCCGAAACCTGCTCTGCGGCGGTCTGTACGCCACCATCGCCATTTGCGCGCTGTGTGAGTGGTCGGGCGTGCAGATGGATGGCACGCCGCCCGCGCTGATTCCGCTGCATATCGCCGTCAAGACCATCGAACTTTCGCTTGCGCCGCTAATCGGGCTGTTCGCGGGCTGCGTCATCCATCCCTGCCCGCGGAAAGTGGTGCATAGGCTGCTGTGCCTTGCGGGCTTCCACGCGCTGCTGGTGCTGCTCTCGGCGTTCACAGGGCTGATATTCTATGTCGATGGGCAGAATTTCTATCACCACGGGTTGCTCTACGTGCTCTACATGCTCGCCTACGGGGGCAGCATGGTGTTCTTCCTCGTGCAGATTTGGTTCGCCTGCCGCGCCTATCAGTACACCGGCGGCACACAGCTGATGCTCGCGACGCTGTTCGTGCTGTTAGGGCTGATGGTGCAGCTGTTCCTGCCGACGGTCAAAATCGACTGGCTTACCATCAGCTGCGGTGCGCTGATGATGTCGAAATTCTCCAGCGACATGGTACTGCAAACCGACGGGCTGACGCAGCTTGTCAACCGCTTGGGCTACGAGCATTATCTGGCGCGCCTGCGCGTGCCTGCCACCATCCTGATGTTCGACGTTGACCGCTTCAAGGACGTCAACGACTGCCATGGACACTTGATGGGCGACGCCTGCCTGCGGACGATTGCCGGCTGCATCCGCCGCGCGTATGGGAATTACGGGACGTGCTTCCGCATCGGCGGCGACGAGTTCTGCGTGATACTGACGCGGCGGAACGCGCAATACAACACCATGACGGAGATTTTCCAGCACCTGATGGATGCGGCGCGGGCGGAGAATCCGGTTCTGCCGATGGTATCGGTGGGCTGTTCGCATTTTAATCCGTCGACGGATGAGTTGGCGGATTCCTTGGCGCGGGCGGACGCGCGGATGTATCAGAATAAGGAAGCGCATAGATAAACACAGCCGCGACGAGTGAATACGCTCGTCGCGGCTGATTTTTATTCACCTGTATCCACCGCAGTGTTGGCAGTAGCGCGCTTCCTTCGGGTTTTCTAAGCCGCAAGACTTGCATGTCCAGTAGTCCATACTATCTGAAAGCGGTGCTAACGGCTTCATTTCCGAAAGCGATTTCATTGTGCTGTTACTGTTACTGCTATTTCTATTGCTACTGCTACTGCGCGGCAGATAGTTGTCGTTCTTATCTTTTGCAAGTTTTTTCTCTATATTTTCTAATGCTGCACGCAGTTCCAAATCAGGCAAAGCAGCAATGAGGATGTAGCCGATGATGCCAAAGATAATGCACACGGCAATCCAGTTCCCTTTGCTGTACCCTTTCTGCTCAGCAATGCCGCCCGCATACATTGCAAATGCAACGTTGATTGCAATTGCAACCAAAACAATCAGAAAATACGCAAAATCCATGTTTCTCAACCTCCTTGTGTGTATCATATCCGTTTTTTTCTATTTGTCAAGCATTTTCCTCAATTTTCACATATTTTTTCTGCAATGAAAAATCCGAATACAAAAACACGCATTCCACATTCGGAGTGCGTGCTTTTGTTGATATTACCGATTCACATACGCGTCGATTTCATTCCGGCTGGAGATTTGCAGCTTCTCAAAGATGCTCTCCATGTACGACTTCACCGTGTTGACGGAAACGCCCATCAGCGCGGCGATTTCCTTGTTGCTGCGTCCCTTCGCGGCAAGCATGGCAATCGAAAACTCGTAGGGTGTGAGCGCGTCGGTCACCTGCAGCGTCGACACGGGGTTGTGAATTTTCATCCACCCGCGGCTGAAGCGGTAGACCGACTGCACAATCTTGTTGTACGTTTCCGGCTCCTGCTTGCGCAGCGCGCGCTCCACCTGCCCCTGCAAAATGCCGTGATGCTCCACAAACGGGTGGATGTACCCCTCGCGGCTGGCGATGCTCCACGCGGCATCGAACTTCTGCTCCGCGCGTTCATCCTGCTTCAGGCTCATGCAAATCATGCACAGGACGATGTTGAGGTAGATGCTGTCAATGGGGTAGCGCGTGCCCGCCATCAGCAGGGCGGATTCGGCAATGCCCATCGCATGTTCGTATTCGCGCCGGATGTAGAGCGCGTGGGCGATGGCGTACATGGCGAAATACTGCATTCCGGGCGGAAGAATACCGATGGCGGGGCGGATAGGGGTCAAGTCGAGCTTCTCGGAGTGGAAGAACACGCTGATGAGCGCGTCGGTAATGCTGCTGTACAGCCGCCACGAATCGTCGTTTGCGCGCTGCCCGTCCCGCTGAATCATTTCGAGATTCCGGCGGCACTTGGCGGCATCCCCCGTCTGCAGCATCGCCATCGTGTTGGTAATCAGCGCGGTCAGGCGAATTTCGGGGCACTTGCTCGTCAGGTATTTCTCGCTGATTTCGCGGGCTTCCTCGTGCTCATCGCGGAAATAGTGGTGCAGGGCGCGGGCGATGTCGCGTTCCTCCTCGTCGTTCATGGTCAGCAGGAGATTCTGGAAGCCGTTGTCGCACGGGCGGGAAATCAGCGGCATATAGCACTTGGCCATCCGCGGGGGGATTTTTTCCTGCCCGCGCTGCCCGCTCTTGCGCAAATCCGCCGGATGCGGCGTATTCGCCGGAATCAGCCACCCGCCCGATTTCCGGATTGCCCCCTGAATCCGCCCGGTATTCAGGTAGTAATTCACCATGCGGATGGAAACGCCCCACAGCTCCGCTATTTCCTTTACGCTGAGGTAGTCCAATGCGCAGCCCCTCCTTGTTTACGCTTACGGAATTGGCTCCCAAAGCATGGTCGCCGTTCGATTGCCATACGAGCCCTTGGGCAGCATGTAGGAGCGCGGCGTTCCTTCTACGCCGTCGATTTTCCAGCCTACAAAGGTATAGCCCGGGAGGTAGTAGGACGGGTCTTCTTCCGGTGTCCCGAAATAAACTTGGTTGTTGATGGTGTATTGAACCCAATTATATGCTTTGCCGTGGCTCACGTAGGTAATGGTGTACGTCGCCACACGCCACTCCGCCTTGTAAAGGCGGTCGCCGGTTGAGCCTGCGGGGATAATCATCGGCGTTGAAGGGAACTGACCGCTGCCATCGAGGACCCAGCCGGCAAATTCGTAGCCCGGACGCTCGGGAGGGATGGGCAGGGTGACGGAATCCTCCACGGTGTAGCGTATCGAAGCTATGACTGCGCCGCCGTTCGTGACCAGTGTGATGGTGTATCTGATCACCTTCCAGTTTGCGGTATACGCCTTGTTCCCCGTCGAACCCTTCGGAATTTTGACGCTTGTCTGCGGCGTCGTGATGCGCTCGCCCGTCCAGCCGACAAACTCGTAGCCGTTGCGGGTCGGGGTTGGCAGCTCGAACTCCTCATCCGTTATGGTGTAAACCACCTTTTCTTGACCGCTGCCGCCGTTCAAATCCATGGTGATGTTGTATTCTGTCAGTTCCCAGTTCTCGATATACGTCTTGTCGCCCGTCGAACCCTTCGGGATGGTCACGTTCGGCTGCGGCGTCGTGATGCCCTCGCCTGTCCAGCCAAGGAACGTGTAGCCCGTGCGGGTCGGGGTCGGCAGCGTTACGGTTTGCTCCACCGTGTAGAAATACACTTGCGACGAGCCCGCATTGCCTCCTTCCAGCAGCGTAATGATGGTGTATTCAATCACCTGCCAGTTCGCGGTGTAAGTGCGGTCGCCCGTGCTTCCTTGCGGGATTTCAATGGTTTTCTGCGGTTCGGTGATGCCCTCGCCCGTCCAGCCGAGGAAGATGTAGCCCGTGCGAACCGGGGTCGGCAGCTGGAACGCTTCCGATTCCACCGTGTACTGGATGGGACGGATCGGATCGCCGCCTGCCGTGTCCATCGTGACGGTATAAAGCTTGTCCGCCGTCAGCGTCAAGGTCAGCGGCGCGTACGGCATGAGGAAGGAAACCGCATCATTCGCCGCGCTGATGCTCAGGGAAACAGACGGGTCGCTCAGGGAGGCGTGGATGCCGCGATAGCCCGCTGCGGGCGCGATTTGCACCGTCACCTGCTCACCCGCGCGGCACAGCAGGTCGTTGCCCTCCGCCGGCATGTCGCTGCCCCAGAGGACGTTCTGCGCGTCGATGGTCACGCGCTGCGTGTCCGCCGTCCACGTCAGCGTAACGATGCGCTTTTCTTCGCGCCCCGTTACGGGCAGGAATGCGGCCGTCTCCTCGCCGCGCAGTCCCGTCAGGTGAATGAGGGCACGCTCGTCCGCGCCGAAGTCGCTGCGCTTGAACTGCGTCACCCACTCGCCGCGCTCCTTATCGAAGGTGAAGCTCGCCACGGCGCCGCTGCGCAGGGTCAGGCTCGGCGTGAAGTAATCCGGGCGCGCGCCGCTGATGCGAACGCGGTAGGTGATGCGCCCGTCCTGCTCGCCATAGCGGTAGACGTACACCGGGAATTCCGCTACCAGCGTGCTGTCATCCGTCAGCGGGAACGCAACATCGCCCTCGCGGGAGAGATAGACATAATTTTCCGCCACAGCAAAGCAGGATTCGCCGCCATTCAGGCGGTAGACCTTGCTCCACGGGTCTGCGCTGCGCATTTCCGGCAGCAGCACATACTGCTCCTGCAAATCCGGATACTTCTCCGCAAACGCCGCCTCGATGCTGTCCATCATGTTGACCGCGCCCATCGGGCAGCTGTCGCCCGTGTACTGCACCGTCGTTTCGGTCAGCAGCGCGCCGTCCCAATCCGCCGTTTCCAGCTGCATGTCCTTGGCGCTCTGGTCAACAAGGCGGAAGCGCACGGTCAGGCTGATTTTCTTCTCCACCTTCAGCTCGCTGCCCATATGCAGCTGTTGCCCCGGCACAAGCACGTTCTTGCCCGGATTCAGCACAATATCGCCCGTCGGCAGCGGGTCATCCGTCAGGTTCACGAGGTTCGTCGCAATCCCGATATCGAGATTCATCGGCTTGTCCACCACGATGGTGGAGCGGACATTGCCCTCGCCGTTCAGCGACACATTGCCCGATGCGCCCAGAATCAGCTCCTGAACATCTGCCGCCGCGCCGATGTTCAGCCGCACGTCCTCGTCCGACAGCACATACAGGCGGTCGATTTTGCCGGACGGCAGATTGGCGTTCAGCCCGCCGAGAACCAGCAGATTGCCGTTCATTTCCGGCGCATTGAACTCCGTGTCGCCCAGATGGTCAAAAATCGCGTCGCCGATGAAGGACTCCGGCGGCTGCGTGTCCTTTTTCAACACGGTGATGCCAAATCGCCCGATGTTCTCCTGAAACGCCGGGTCATCCCAGTCCGTATTGTCCCACATGCCAGCGCCTATTTCTTTCGCCAGCCGCTCCAGCGCCGAGTCCTTGCCCTGTGGTGTCTGGTTCTTGTTGATGGTGTTCAGTGTGTTCAGCGCACTCATGTTGTTTTCCACAATCATGGCCGCCGATGCTGTACCCGCCCAAATGATGCTGCATAAGAGCAGGAAAATGGTGCTCCATCGTGCGATTCGCTTCATGCTTCTTCCTCCTTGCTGATAGCTTCCGCGGGCTTTTTTCCCATAGAAATCGCCCTTCTGGTTTCAGTATACCATTGGCAAGCGCTGTTCGCCACCGCCATTCAATGGATTAATTGGACGTTTCCCTGCCCTTTTCCTGCTGAAAATTCCTGCATTCACGCAGATTTCCCGTCAATTCGCGCATGTTTTCCGCCGAATGTACCTTTCCAAGGCAGGAAATATCGGTTGCCAAGGATGGCAAAGTGCATCTTTCCAACATACGAAAAAAGGCGAACCGGTTTTGAAGCCGATTCGCCCGTGGATTTGTCCAAACTTGGATGGAATTACTTGGCGATGGTGCAGTGCATGAAGTACTTGTAGCCCAGCGGGTTGGAGAAGAAGCCCTGCACGGAGTCGTCGAGCATGTAGATGTCGGTGTAGTAGTACAGCGGCACGATGCAGCCGGTATTCATCAGCATATCCTCCGCGATGTGCATCATGGCATAACGGTTCGTGCTGTTGGTGCAGCTCTTGATAGCAGAAATCAGCACGTCATAGGTTTCCGCCCAAGTGCCGTTCTCCACCTTCACGTCGTAGCCGTAGGGGGTCAGGTCGAGGTTGTAGATCTTCAGATCCGCATTCGCGCCCTTGCCGAACTGCACGTCGTTGTTGCCGGAGCCGGTCACCCACATGTCGAGGAAGCAGATCGGGTCGTTGTAGTCCGCCAGCCAGCCGTTGCGCGCGATGGAGTAGTCGCCCGCCTTACGGGTGTTCAGGAAGGTGTTCCATTCCTGGTTGTTCAGGTTCATGGTGATGCCGACCGCAGAAACCGCGCTCTGGAGGTATTCGCCAATCGCCTTGTGGGCTTCGGAGGTGTTGTAGAGGTAGGTCAGGGACGGGAAGTTGGTGAAGACGCCGTTCGCCTCGTCGTAGGTGTAGTACTTCTTCAGGGTCTCAACCGCCTTGTCGAAGTTCGCCATGTAGACGTCTTCGTCGTCGGTCACGTCGTAGTAGCCGGTGATGCCTTCCACATGGCCCGCGTTCTTGTAGAACTCAGAGCCGTCCGCATCGGTCATGCCCATCGGGACGAAGCTGGACGCAGGAAGCTGACCAGCCTGACCGATTTCGGTGACGATGTAGTTGCGGTCAAACAGCAGGCCAATCGCCTGACGGACTTCTGCGCGCGCCGCTTCCGCTTCTTCGGGGGTCATGTTCGCGAGCACGTCAGCGGGCAGGATTTCTTCGTTGATGTTCCAGCAGACATAGTAGGTACCAATCTGGCCGGCAACAACGAATTCCGTCGGATACTGTTCCTTCAGGGAAGCGATTTCAGAGGTGGGAACGTCGTCGATCAGCTGCCAGTCGCCCTTCTGGAAGTTCGCCAGCATGTTGTTCGCGTCGTCGGAGAGGTAGAAGTCCAGCTCGTCCATCGTGACCTTGTCCACCGCATGATAGTAGGGGTTCTTGGTCAGGGTGATCTTGCTGTTGTGTTCCCACGCGGTCATGGTGTACGGGCCATTGCCGATGTAGGTGGAAGGATCGGTCGCCCACGCTTCGTTGGCGACGACGTCCTCACGCACGGGCATGTACGCCGGGAAGGCGAGCAGCTCGTTCCAGTAGGCAACGGGGTTGTTCAGGGTAACGGTCAGGGTCTTGTTGTCCACAGCGGTCACAGCGAGGTTTTCCGCCTTGGGGTCGGAGCCGTCCGTAGTGTAGCCCTTGATGACTTCAAACATGTAGCCATAGTCCGCGCCCAGCTCGGAGGAAGCAGCGCGCTTCCACGCGAACTCGAAGTCCTTGGCGGTCAAATCCTTGCCGTCGGACCACTTCAGGCCGTCAACGAGCGTGTAGGTGTACGTCACCGTGCCGTCGTCATTGACCACCGGATCCGGCAGTTCCACCGCGCAGTCCGGCAGGATTTCCAGCTTGCCGTCGTCGGTCTGCGCCCAAGTGGACAGGCCTGCGAACAGGTGAGCGACCATCGTCGCGCCGTCCACAGTGGAGTTCAGCGCCGGGTCAAGCGTATCAGGCTCGGACGCGATGCAGACAGCCATGTACGTCTTGCCGTCTTCGGCGACAGCGCACAGGGTGCAGGTCACCATCATTGCGATGGCGAGCAGGAGAGCAGTCAGCTTCTTCATGAAAAAACCTCCCTTAATATTCTGTGACAGCCTTGCTTTTCGTAGACTGTCTGTATCAAAAATGCGTAAAGCGCATCCTTGAAGCAATTTTTTTGCGCGGATAAACACGCGGGCACACTATGCCAGTGTCACCAACTCAATCGCGAAAAGGGTGTCGAGAGGGTCGAAGACCCTTCGCGGGTGCAGGGCAGAGCCCTGCCGGAGTCCAGAGGCAGAGCCTCTGGCGCTTCCCCTCACCCTAACTCCTTCACCCGGTGGCAAGCGACGAAGTGCCCCTTCTCGACTTCGTTGAAGGGCGGCATCGACTGCGCGCAGGCTTCGGTGGCGTGGGGGCAGCGCGTGCGGAACGGACAGCCCGACGGCGCGTTCAGGGGGCTTGGAATGTCGCCGGAGAGGACAATGCGCTTGTTCGCGCGCGCAGCCTTCGGGTCAGGCAGCGGAACGGCGGACAAAAGCGACTTGGAGTACGGGTGCAGCGGGTGATTGTAGATTTCCTCCGCCGACGCCAGCTCCACCATCTTGCCCAGATACATCACGGCGATTCTGTCCGAAATATGCCGCACAACCAGCAGGTCATGCGCAATGAACAGGTATGTCAGCCCCAGCCGATCCTGCAAATCATCAAACATGTTGATGACCTGCGCCTGAATCGACACGTCCAGCGCCGACACCGGCTCGTCGCAGACGATGAATTCCGGATTCACCGCCAGCGCGCGGGCAATGCCGATGCGCTGCCGCTGACCGCCGGAAAACTCGTGCGCGTAACGCGAGGCATGTTCGCTGTTCAGCCCGACATAGCCCAGCAGCTGCAAAATGCGCTCCTCTCGCTCCTTCTTGGAGGAATACAGGTGGTGCACATCCAGCGGTTCGCCCACGATGTCCGACACGGTCATGCGCGGGTTCAGCGAGGAGTACGGATCTTGGAACACCATCGTCGCCTTCGTGCGGAACTTCTGCAAGTCCGCTTTCGTTTTGACGGGCTTGCCATCGTAAATGATTTCGCCCGCCGTCGGCTTGTACAATTGGAGGATGGTGCGCCCAACGGTCGTCTTGCCGCAGCCGGATTCGCCCACCAGACCGAGCGTTTCGCCCTTGTTGATGGTGAAGGACACATCATCGACCGCCTTCAGCGGCTTGGTGCGGAAGAAGCCCATGTTGATGTCAAAGTATTCTTTCAGTCCTTTGACTTCCAGCAGCGGCTGGTGCATCTGCGCTTCAGACACAGGGCACTCCTCCTTCCTCCGTGATGCTGCCGTCCTCAACGCCCTTCTTGACGTTCATCCAGCAGGTTGCCATATGGTCGTCATTGATGAGCATCCGAACCGGCTTCTCTTTCAGGCAAATCTTCATCGCCGCCTCGCAGCGGGGCGCAAACGGGCAGCCCTTAGGCATGTTCAGCAGGTCAATCGGCGTACCGGTAATCGGCTCCAGGCGCTGTCCGTTGTTCTCCGCCGTCGGGATGGAGCGCATCAAGCCCTTTGTGTACTCGTGGCGCGGGTTGTAGAAGATTTCATCCGCCGTCCCCTGCTCGCAGATAGAACCGGCGTACATGACGATGACCTCGTCGCACATCTGGGCGACAACGCCCAAGTCGTGCGTAATCATGATAATCGCCATGCCCATCTTCTTCTGCAGGTCGCGCATCAAATCAAGAATCTGCGCCTGAATTGTCACGTCCAGTGCGGTCGTCGGCTCGTCGGCAATCAGGATGTCCGGCTCACACGCCAGCGCCATAGCAATCATCACGCGCTGCCGCATACCACCCGACAACTCGAACGGGTACTGCTTCATGCGCTTTTCCGGCTCGTTGACGTTGACCAGCTTCAGCATCTCCACCGCCCGTTCGCGCGCCTGATGGCGGTTGCGGTCGGTGTGCAGCAGAATTGCTTCCATCAGCTGCCGACCGATGGTGTAGGTCGGGTTCAGGGACGTCATCGGGTCCTGGAAGATAATCGAGATGCGGTTGCCGCGCACGGAGCGCAGGAGCTTCTCGTCCGCGCCGACCAGCTCCTGCCCGTCGAATTTCACGCTGCCGCTGACGATTTTGCCCGTCGGCGCAAGGATCTGCATGACGGAATACGCCGTGACGCTCTTGCCCGAACCGCTTTCGCCCACGATGCCCAGCACCTTGCCGTGGTCAAGGCGGAACGAAACGCCGTCCACCGCCTTGACTTCGCCCGCGTCGGTGAAGAAGGATGTATGCAGGTCATTGACTTCCAGCAATGCCATTTTGTCCAGCTCCTTTCATCACGCATTCAGCTTCGGGTCAAATGCGTCGCGCAGGCCGTCGCCGAACAGGTTCAGGCTCAGCACGATGAGGCAGATGACCACGGCGGGGATAATCAGGCGATAGGTGTAGGAATAGATGCCGTTGAGCGCGTCAGAAGCCAGCGAACCCAGCGAGGGCATCGGCGCGTTGACGCCCAGACCCAGGAAGGACAGGAAGCTTTCGGTGAAAATCGCGTTCGGAATTTGCAGCGCAGTCGAAATAATCACGACGCTGATGCAGTTCGGCAGAAGGTGCTTGCGGATAATCCACCGCGCCTTCGCGCCCGTCGCCTGCGCCGACAGCACGTACTCCTGCTCGCGGAGGGACAGAATCTGACCGCGAATCAGGCGCGCCATGCCCACCCAATAGAGCAGACCAAAGACGATGAACATGCTGATGATGTTCGAGCCGATTTTCTCTAAGATGGTGCCTTCCACATGCAGCACCTGCCCCAGCACGACCGCCAGCAGGATGATAACCAGCATATCTGGCAATGAGTAGATAATATCGACGATTCGCATGATGAACAAGTCCACCCTGCCGCCGAAATATCCCGCGACTGCGCCAATCATCATGCCAATCACCAGCACGATGATGCTGGCGAAGAAGCCGACAGCGAGGGAAATGCGCGTCCCGTAGACGACGCGGATGAAGTAGTCACGTCCGTGCGCGTCCGTGCCGAAGATGTGCGGGAAAACAGATTCCCCTTTGTCGATTTTCTTCAGTTCCGTCTTGCCGTACTGGAACGGCGCGAGGTTGTTGTAGCTGTTGTCCATCGGGCGACCCTTCGTCTGTCCCAGCATCTGGTCATACGAATACGGCCAGAACATCGGGATGATGATGGAGGACAGCGTAATCAGCACAATCAGAATCAGGCTGATGGTCGCGACCTTGTTTTTCATACTATTTCCAAATAGCCTTGCACCATTGAAGAAGATATGGTAGAATAAGATAT
>ERZ824598.122-NODE-122-length-129056-cov-5.025225_pt1 | contig 129056 bp, 100 predicted proteins | sample MGYA00519934_ERZ824598 | MGnify/ENA primary metagenome ERZ824598 (study PRJEB31778, sample SAMEA3449177) | human gut metagenome | biome: human gut; feature: human-associated habitat; material: faeces | place: United Kingdom | collected 2010/2012 ... | reverse complement strand
ATGGATTTTATCCTACTTTTTGTCAACTAGGCCACCAAATGTAACGGCTGTGATTTGCATATTTATCATAATGTTTTTATATTTGCAGATACAACCGCTGAAAAGTTCCGGTTTTTGCCGGACTTTGATACGACACATACATTACAACTAGTATACCAAGATTCAATTTCAATGCTGAATTGTTTCAAACCGTCCATGTTTTGTCTCGGCCTACGAACCGGAGGCGCCTTTGCCGTTTCTGATATTCTTCCAATTTCACAATAACTATTCAAAACAGTTAAGTATGATCAAAAAATTCTCAAAACATGTGATCGGTACCCTAGCGGTACTTGTCGCTGCCCTCTCGGGAGGTTGGTCTACTGACGCCTTTGCACAGAACCAGACAGTGTCCGGTACTGTGATTGACGAGACCGGACTTCCCGTTATCGGCGCCGGCGTTGTCGTAGTCGGCCAAAATACCATCGGTACGACGACCGATCTCGACGGTGTCTACTCGCTGAGCGTACCTGCAGGCTCGTCCCTCGAGTTCTCCTGCATCGGTTACGACAATCAGATTATCGAAGTGGGCACCCAGTCTGTCATCAACGTGACGATGGTTTCCAACAACTTCATCGGGGAGACCGTGGTCATCGGTTACGGTGTACAGAAGAAGAGCGACCTCACCGGTTCAGTGGCTTCCGTACGTTCCGAAGACCTCCAGAACCGTTCTACCACCGATGCTGCCGCCGCCCTCCAGGGTAAGGCTGCCGGTGTGCAGATCATCAACACCTCAGGTGCCCCTGGTTCAGGCGCTCAGATCCGCGTACGCGGTTACTCATCCAACTCAGGAAACCTCGGACCCCTCCTCATCGTGGACGGTCTTAAGGTTGACAACATCCAGTACCTCGACCCTTCAATGATCGAGTCTATGGAGATCCTCAAGGATGCAGCGTCTGCAGCCATCTACGGTGCCGAGGCAGGAAATGGTGTCGTACTAATCACCACCAAGACGGGTGCGGATCAGAACGGTACCTCTCATGTGACCTACAACTTCCGTCTCACGAGCCAGATGCTCGGCAAGAGGCCGGAACTGTTCGGGACCCATGACTACATCGACTACCAGCAGTACATCGGCCTCCTTACTCCGGAGGCTCTCGAGACCGTATGGGACGGCCAGGAGCATGACTGGATCGAGGAAGTATTCGCCCCGAGCTGGTCACAGCAGCATTCGGTAACTTTCTCAGGAGGAAACAACAAGGGTCACTTCTTCGCATCCCTGAACTATGTGAACAACGACGGTATCGTTAAGGGCGACAGGGACACCTACAACAGGCTTTCGGCCCAGATCAACGCCGACTACCAGCTGTTCAAGTGGCTGCAGGTGGGCACCAACACCTCTTTCGAGAAGTGGGCTACCCAGTCGGTGTCGGCCGCATCGTTTGGTTCTGCGCTGAACTCTGCCATGTCCCTTGATCCCCTTACGCCTGCGTACTACAGCAACATCGAGGACTGCGCTCCTGACATGATTTCGCAGTACTACAGCAACCCCGACCTCATCTACCGCGACCCGAACCACAACAACGACTTCTACGCTACTTCGAAGTACCTTTCAGAGGCTACCGGTAACCCCCTGTTCCAGAGGGATCGCAGTGAGTCGTCCAACGGAGGAATCACAGTGCGCGGAACCATGTTCGCAAACATGAACCTGTTCGAGGGATTCACCTTCACCTCACGCTTCGGCTACCGCATCTCTCAGAGCAGCAGCCACAGTTATAGCAAGCCTTACTATATCACGGCTATGGCATCATCTCCCAACTACTCGATTTCGGCCAACGTGAACACGAGCTACTACTACCAGTGGGAGAACTTCGCCAACTATAACCGTACTTTCGGCAAGCACAATATAGGCGCGATGGCCGGTATGTCATACATCGAGAGCAACGGCGACAGCGCCAGCATCTCTTCTTCAGGCACCGACATCCTCCAGTCATACGAGGAGCCGTTCCTCTACATCAACTATCTGCTTGACGACGCGCAGAAGAGCGTAGGCAACGCTCCCAGCAAGTCTACCCAGATCTCGTACTTCGGCCGTCTGATGTACACCTACGACGACCGCTACAGCATTCAGGCGAACTTCCGTGCCGATGCGTTCGACTCCTCGAAGCTCTCCAGGGAGGCACGCTGGGGTTACTTCCCCTCATTCTCGGCTGGCTGGACCATCAGCAACGAGAACTTCGTGCGTGACAACGTGAGCCGCGACGTGCTCTCCTTCCTGAAGCTCCGCGCCTCATGGGGACGCAACGGTAACATCAACGTGCTTGGCGGATATCCCTACCTCGCAACCATTTCCCTGAACGGCCAGTGGTATCAGTACAATCCTTCGCTTGACGAGGGTAATCTGACCTACGGCTCGGGCCCCACTGCGCTCTCGAACCCCGATCTGAAGTGGGAGACCTCGGACCAGATCGACGTCGGTCTCGACGCCCGCATGTTCGGCGACAGGCTGACCATCGGTATGGACTGGTACAAGAAGAACACCAACGACCTGCTCGTTTCTATCGCCCCCGTGCCTGAGATCGGAGTGAAGAGTACTACCGTGAATGCCGGTGACGTGCTCAATACCGGTTTCGAGATGGAACTCGGCTGGATGGACGACATCGGAGACTTCTCATACAGCATCAACGCCAACATCGCCACCCTGCATAACGAGGTTCTTGAGCTCCACAGGTCCATTGACCGTATCATCGGCGGTGGTGTCGGAGGTATGAACAACAAGATGCGTTCTGCATTCGAGGTGGGCTACCCTATCTGGTACTTCCGCGGCTTCAAGTATGTCGGCATCGAAGAGGCTACCGGAAAGGCGCTCTACGAGAAGGCCGACGGTTCCATAACCAATGCTCCCGGCGAGAACGATGTTCACTATATCGGCAAGGCCATTCCTGACTTCACCTATGGTATCACCATCAACCTTGCATGGAAGGGCTTCGATTTCAGCGTGTTCGGTACCGGTACCGCTGGCAACGACATTGCCTGCTTCCTCTACTCTGCAGACCGTCCGCAGACCAACACCCTTACGCACTTCTACAACAACTCATGGAAGCCCGACAACCACAACGCGATGTATCCTGATATGAAGCAGGTTGCTACTGACTGGTATTTCTGGAGCTCCAGCGCCGTTCTCTTCAACGGTTCATATTTCAAGTTCAAGCAGATACAGCTCGGTTACACGCTGCCCGCCGACCTCACCAAGAAGGCTCTTATCAGCAACCTCCGCTTCTTCGTATCGCTTGACGACTTCTTCACCATCAGCTCATATCCCGGACTCGACCCCGAGACCGCTACTACCGGTACCGGAAGTTCTGCAGGATATGACGTAGGTAGCTATCCTACCACGAGGAAAGTGGTTCTTGGTGTAAACCTCACGTTCTAAAAAGTATATGAATATGAAAATAAAGTTTATAGCTCCCATAGCGGCACTTGCCGCAGCCGGTCTTCTTACTGGCTGTAACCCCGACCGTCTGGAGATTCCCCAGAAGGGTGCAGTATCGACGGAGACCTTCTACAAGACCGACGAGGATGCAGAGGCCGCGCTCGTCGCAGTCTACCAGGGCTTCCTGTGGAATGTAGCCTCGCAGAACGGCGCCTCCATCAATATTCCCTTCCTTCTCGCGTTCAACATGTGCGGTGACGATGTCAATGCGGCGGGCGCTTTCTACGGCGACAATGACTTTGCCGCCCAGTTGAACGAGTTCCGCTACGACACCAACGCCGAGGTGGTCCGCAACATGTACAACGGACTCTACTATGCCCTCTATTATACGAACCTCGTGACCGACCATTTCCAGTACGGAACGAGCGACATCAAGGACAGGGTGATTTCCGAGTCCCGCGTTATACGCGCATATATCCATATGATGCTGGCTCTCGGCTGGGGGACCCCTCCGCTCGTAGACCATGTGCTTGCGGGTGACGCCAACCCCTACAACTGCAACACCGACCCCGAGCTCGGCGGTATGGATCAGGCCGGCCTTCTCAAGTGGTGCGCCAAGGAGTGCGAGGAGTCCCTCGAGTACCTCGACGAGAGGCAGGGCCCCGGCGACAAGGACGGTGCCGTGAAGGTTACCAAGGGATTCGCCAACGCCCTTGCGGGAAAGGCGTACTTCTATGCCGGAGACTACGAGAACGCAAGGCGCTGCCTGAAGGCGGTCATCGACTCCAGGAACTACGAGCTTGTTTCGTCCGACAGGTGGCTTGACAACTTCCACATCGAGGGAGATGCCAACGAGGAGAAGATATTCGAGACCAACATCGAGTACAACAGCAATCTCGGCTTCTTCGACTACACCAGCCGCACTGGTTGGATGCAGTGCCAGTACTGGAACTGGCGTACCGACCACTTCGTGGCCAATGTAGTGGCTCCCTACTGCTCTATCGAGGGCTGGGGCGGTCTCGGAGTACCCGAGGACTTCGCAGAGGAGTTCGTGGCATACCACAAGGACAACTCGGCGCGTCTGAACGGCTCTATCATCAACATCGAGGATCTCGTGTACGAGACCCAGTACCAGGCTCCCAACGAGGACATCAACTCATGGACCCGCGAGCAGAAGGCCGCGAGCAACCGTGTTGGTCTGAACAACCTCGGCCTCTACGGACAGTCGTTCTACCTTCCTCTGAAGCCTATCGTGAGGACTGCTGATCTCAGGACTCCCGGCGAGGCGATCCGCATGAACAACTTCATCATCATGCGTTATCCCGAGGTCATCCTGCTCTATGCCGAGGCCTGCCTGCCCGAGAACGGGGGCAATCCCGAGGATGCATGGCAGCTGGTACGCGAGCTCCAGGACCGTGCGGGCGTGAAGGACGAGTATCTCGTGAACTCCGCCGCCGACCTCACCCTCGATGTGATCAAGAACGAGAAGCAGTTCGAACTCTGGCTCGAGGGAACCCGCTGGTTCGATATCCGCCGCTGGAAAGATGCCGGCTACGAGTCTCTCAAGACTCAGGGAACCGATATCCCCGTGCTCTACGACAAGTTCACCCGCGAGCCCCAGGCGACCGACGAGAATGTGCGCTGGCAGTACGGCAGCGAGGAGAACAGCCGCTTCTATATCGTCGATACCCACACTGCCCAGGACAACGGAGCGGTGGTCGGATTCAAGGACGGCAAGCATGAACTCTTCCCCTTCCCCTACACTGTGACTTCAATTAATCCCAATATAACCCAGAATCCTGGTTGGACTAATTAAGTAATTGGTGCATAATGTGTTTGCGCCGGGGCCTCGTGCCCCGGCGCTTTTCATTTGTAACGCAGGAAATAAATATTGTAACGCAGCGGAGTATGTCTCCGGCGGCAAAATCGGTATATTTGTACGAATGACTGCAAATAACCAATCTTAGTTTTCAAATATGCGGAAAGCCCTAATTTCTTTGTTTTCCCTGTGCCTTGCGGTATCTGCCGGCGCACAGGATCCGGATTTTCATATCTTCCTCTGTTTCGGACAGTCCAATATGGAGGGCGCAGCGCGTCCCGAACATGTCGATTCCGTGGGAATCAGCGACCGTTACCTCACCCTCGCGGCTGTCGACTATCAGGATTCGAGCCGTGTCATGGGCCAGTGGTACAAGGCTCTGCCTCCGCTCTGCCGTTACGGCAACGGAATGTCGCCTGCCGACTATTTCGGCCGCACGATGCTGGAGAACCTTCCCGACGGCCACAGGGTGGGCGTCATCAATGTCGCCATTGGCGGTATCAAGATCGAAGGCTTCATGAAGAGCGAAATAGAGAACTATGCCGCCAACGTGGCTCCCGACTGGATGAAGAACGCCCTCGCGGCGTATGACAACGACCCTTATGCGAGACTGGTCGACATGGCCCGCATCGCGCAGAAGGACGGAGTAATCGAGGGCATACTGATGCATCAGGGCGAATCCAACTGGGACGATCCCGAGTGGCCTCTCAAGGTCAAGGAAGTATATGAGGACCTCCTTGAGGATCTCGGACTCAGCGCCGACGAGGTGCCCCTACTTGTAGGCGAGGTGGTCAATTCCGACCGCGGCGGTACCAGCGCCGGAGCCAATCCCATGGTAGACCGTATCCAGGAGACCATACCTACCGCGCATGTAATATCTTCGAGCGGACTTACCAACCTGCCCGACCACCTGCATTTCAATGCTGCCGGCTACCGCGAGTTCGGACGCCGCTATGCCGAGAAGATGCTCGAACTCATGGGCATCGACGCGGTGATCAAGCACGACCCGGCCCAGCAGGTCGTTCCCGTGCTGCTGCACGAGAGGGGAGACAGGGCGACTTTCAACTATACCGATCCCGACGCCTCCGAGGTTAAGTTCAGCAGCAGTCTCGTGGAGGAACCTGCCGGGATGACGCGCAATATGGACGGGGTGTGGAGCGTGACGCTTCCCATTGACCGTCCCGACGATTATGAGTATACCTATATAGTCGACGGTAAGGAACTCTCGGAGACCTTCACTCTCGAGATGCCCAAGCCTGCCGTGACCAATGTACGCGGCAACAACTATCCCCAGGTCGACGACGAAGGCCGTGCCTCGTTCAGGGTGCGCGCTCCCCAGGCCAAAGAAGTGCTTGTCGACATCTGCGGCAAGAAATATCCTATGACGAGAGGCTTCGGAGGGGAGTGGTCAGTCACTACCGACCCTCTTGTCGAGGGCTTCCACTACTATTTCATAGTTGTTGACGGCGCGTCCGTGGCAGACCCCATGAGCGAGTCGTTCTACGGCTGCGGCGTTATGGCGAGCGGAATAGAGATTCCCGAAAGTCCCGAGGACGCGGCATACTATACCTTCGATCCGGCAGTTCCCCACGGACAGGTGCGCGAGTGCCACTACTGGTCGGAGACCGAGCAGGCGATGCGCCGCTGCTTCGTCTACACTCCGGCCGAGTACGAGACCAGGAAGAACGCCAGATATCCCGTGCTCTACCTGCAGCACGGAATGGGCGAGGACGAGAGGGGCTGGCACCAGCAGGGACTTATGGCCAATATCCTCGACAACCAGATAGCTTCCGGCAAGTGCGAGCCCATGATAGTCGTCATGGACTACGGCAATTGCGGATATATCTTCGGAAGCCGCAGGGGAGAGAGCCGCGACGAGTTCGGCGCCTCCTTCGGACCCATACTGCTCGACGAGATCATTCCCTATATCGAGAGCACCTTCCGCGTGAAAAAGGGCAGCGACAACAGGGCTATGGCCGGACTGTCATGGGGCGGAAAGCAGACTTTCGACATCGCCCTCACGAACCTCGGCACATTCTCGTATGTAGGTGCGTTCAGCGGTGCCATTTTCCTGCCGCCGCAGACCGACTGGTCTACGCTTTATGACGGTGCGTTTGCCGATCCCGAGGCTTTCTCGGAGAAGGTCAAGGTCCTGTTCATGGGTATGGGCTCCGAGGAGAACTTCGGTGCCGACCGCATGGCCGCATCTCTCAACGAGAGGGGAATAGATGCAATCTACTATGAGTCTCCCGGCACTGCGCACGAGTGGCTCACATGGCGCAGGTGCCTCAACGAGTTCCTCCCCATGCTGTTCAGATAATCCAGAACAAATTACATCAATATGAAACAGACAAAGATTCTACTGTCGGCATTCGCGGCACTTGCCGCCCTGATGCTTGCCGGCTGCAGCACTTCTCCCAAGCAGGAGGAGACGGCTGCGCATGAAGTCGTACTTCCCGGAGAGCAGGCGCCTCCGATGGACGCGGGACAGAACAACTTCGGCGGCAGCGCCGCCGACCGCGGCGACACCACGGGGCGCGCCGAGCGCCTCAGGCAGAGGGCGGCGGAGATGAACCGCATCCGCACCGTGCACTTCAACGACCTCACGATGAGCGACCCCTACATCTATCCCGACCCCGAGACGAAGACCTACTACCTCACCTCCTCCGGCGGGCGCATGTGGAAGAGCAAGGACCTCGTGATGTGGGAGGGCCCCTACAACGTCATTGACCTCAGCGGCACCTGGTGCGAGAAGGCGGGCTTCGCCGCCGCGGCGGAGATACACAAGGTGGGCGACTACTATTACTACGCCGGCACCTGGAGCGACCACGGCGACCTCATCGAGCAGGTTCCCCGCCGCTACAACGTGCCCCACAACCAGACCTACCTGCTCCGCTCGGAGAACGTGGAGGGTCCGTACGTGCCCTTCTCCGTGACCCCGGGCTACGACTACCAGCCGCGCGAGTGGGACTGCATCGACGGCACCCTCTACGAGGAGGACGGACACATCTACATGGTGTTCGTGCACGAGTGGACACAGATCATCGACGGCACCATGGACTACATCGAGCTGTCTTCGGACCTCACCCATACGGTATCCGAGCATCCCGTGACGCTGTTCAGGGCGTCGGAGGCACCGTACTGCGGCGAGATGAACAGCCTCGGCGAGGCGACCTTCGGGCTGAAGATGCCGGGCTGGGTCACCGACGGTCCCCAGCTGTTCCGCACGCAGACCGGCAGGCTGGGTATGCTGTGGTCGACCTGGGGCAAGGAGCGTTACCTGCAGGCCGTATGCTACTCGGAGTCCGGCACCATCGACGGTCCCTGGGTACAGGAGCCCGAGCCGTTCCTCTCGAACAACTCCGGCCACGGCATGCTGTTCCGCGACTTCGACGGCAGGCTGCTCTATGTGGTGCACCATGCCGAGGGTGACGGCCCCCGCAAGCCCCAGCTCTGGAATGTCGACGACAGCGGCGACAAACTCGTCCTCAAGGACAGGATAATACTGAAATAATACCTATATATAATATCTAGAAATGAATACCAGAAACCTAATCGCACTTTCGGCCCTTGCACTGGGCCTTGCTCCCGCGCTCGACGCGCAGAACCCTATAATCCGTGACCAGTTCACCGCAGATCCTACTGCGCGTGTGTTCGAGGGCAAGGTCTATCTCTATCCTTCCCACGACATAATCAGCCCCGTAGAACCCGAGAGGAAGTGGTTCTCTATGGCGGACTACCATGTGTTCTCTTCCGAGGACCTTGTGAACTGGACCGACCACGGCATGATACTCAGCCAGGAGAACGTGCCCTGGGGTAATCCCGAGGGCTACTCGATGTGGGCGCCCGACTGCGTCTACAAGAACGGCAAGTACTATTTCTACTTCCCCAACGCTCCCAAGGAGGGACGCGGATTCGCGATAGGAGTCGCAGTCGCCGACAAGCCTTACGGCCCGTTCACTCCCGAGCAGAAGCCTATCGAGGGTGTCGGCGGCATCGACCCCTGCGTGCTGGTCGCCTCTGACGGCTCTGCCTATCTCTACTGGTCCGGAATGGGACTGCGCGGAGCGAAGCTCGCCGACAACATGCTCGAGCTCGACGGGGAGTCCGTACGCCTTGACGAGAACCTGCCCGCCGGTTTCAAGGAAGGCCCCTTCATCTTCGAGAGGAACGGCAAGTTCTATCTCACCTATCCCTGGGTTCAGGACAGGACCGAGACCCTGGCATACGCCATGAGCGACAATCCCCTCGGACCCTACGAGTTCAAGGGAATCATCATGGCGCAGTCTCCTTCGGCCTGCTGGACAAACCATCACTCTCTCGTCGAGTACAAGGGCGAGTGGTACCTCTTCTACCATCACAATGACTACTCTCCCCAGTTCGATAAGAACCGTTCCGTCCGCATAGACAAGGTGATATTCAACGAGGACGGTACGATACAGCCCGTGACTCCCACCCTCAGGGGTGTAGGCGTCAGCCCCGCGCGTTCGATAATCCAGCTCGACCGCTACAGCTTCCTCAGCCAGGGAGGCACCTATATCGACTTCCTGAATGTAGAGAATCCTTTCGAGGGCTGGTTCGTGAACCTTCCCCGTCCCGAGACCTGGGTAGAGTATGAGGATATCGACTTCGGAAGCGCCTCTCCCAAGACGGTGAAGATGCGCGTTCGCTCCGAGAAGGGCGCAAGGGTAGCCTTCTCCGCCGCCGAGAACCAGTACTTCGCCCATATGGACATCCCCGCAAGTGCCGCCTGGACCGAAGTCTCCGCTCCCATGGAGTCCGAGCTCACCGGCCTCAACTATGTGCGTGCGGTCGTGGAGTCCGGTGACGTGCAGATCGACTGGATGACTTTCGAATAATCCCGGATATGATATGAAAAAACTATTTTTCGCATTCACGGTGACAGCTGTACTCCAGCTGTCATCGTGTAGTATATCCGCCCCTGAGGGGACGGCCCTCTTCGATGACTTCCGCTATGAGGGCATGGACAACTTCTATGAGGAGAATCCCCTCCACGGGGAGGACATGGCCTATAATCCTCTGCTTCCCGGCTGGTACTCCGACCCGAGCGTATGCAGCAACGGGAAAGGGGACTATTTCCTTGTAACCTCCACCTTCAGCTACTATCCCGGCGTGCCTTTATTCCACAGCCGCGACCTGCTCAACTGGAAGCAGGTGGGCAACGTGCTCGACAGGCCCTCGCAGCTTGTGAACCTCGACCGCCAGCATGTCAGCGGCGGAATCTTCGCTCCGGCGATAGAGTACAATCCCCACAACGGCACCTACTATATGCTCACGACCAATGTGGGCGCCGGTAATTTCCTCGTCAAGACTACCGACCCTTTCGGAGAGTGGTCTGACCCGATAATGCTTCCGCAGGTGCAGGGAATCGACCCGTCGATCTTCTTCGATGACGACGGAAGGGCGTATATAGTCAACAATGACGACGCTCCCGGCGGAAAGCCGGAGTATGACGGACACAGGACGATCCGGATCGTCGAATACGACGTACAGGCTGACCGTACCGTGGGAGAGCGCAGGATAATAGTCGACAAGGGCGCGCGTCCCGAGGACGAGCCCGTGTGGATAGAGGGCCCTCATCTGTATAAGATAGACGGCTGGTATTATCTCATGTGCGCCGAAGGCGGTACCGAAGAAGGACATTCCGAGGTGATTTTCCGCAGCCGCAGCGTCATGGGCGGCTACGAGCCGTGGGACGGCAACCCCATACTTACCCAGAGGCATCTCGACCCCGGCAGGCCCAATCCCGTGACATGCGCGGGTCATGCGGACCTGGTGCAGGCTCCTGACGGCGGCTGGTGGGCGGTGTTCCTTGCCTGCCGGCCCTACATAGGCGGTTACGAGAATCTCGGACGCGAGACCTTCATGCTGCCCGTGAAGTGGACAGAAGACGGATTCCCTGTAATAACGGAAGGCAACGGACAGGTGCCTCTCGTCGTGCGTCATCCCGGAGCGGTGCGCTCCCGGGATGTCACCTTCGGCAATTTCAGCGTCGAGGACGGCTTCGACGCCGACACTCTCTCCTATGGCTGGATGACGCTCAGGGGACCTGCCGACGGACTGTACTCGCTTTCGGAGAACAGGGGATTCCTGCAACTGTCCTGCTCGGATGCCAAGGTGGAGCAGATGGCGGTGCCTGCGGCGGTGCTGCGCAGGGTGCAGCATCACAGGTTCTCGGCTTCGACGAGGATGTACTTCTCGCCCGAAGGGGATTCCGATGCGGCCGGAATGCTGCTGTTCAAGGACGAACGCCATTTCTATTTCCTGAACGTGCGCAATCTGGACGGCGTGCCGAGCGTATGCCTCCAGACCAGCGAGGAGGGGAGTCCGGTGCTTGCTTCCGCCCCTCTGCCCAAGGGCTGCTCCTTCGTGGAGCTCGGCGTGGAGTCGTCAGGTACGGGTTTCGACTTTTATTATGCGCCCAATGGAAAAAATTCCGTACTTTTACAGGAAAATGTACCGGCCCGTTTCCTCTCGACTGCGGCAGCCGGGGGCTTTACCGGTACGACTATCGGCCTTTATGCCGTAAGATGACGCTTTTAACTGATTCAACTGTATCGATATGAAAATTGCACAGTTCTTCCTTCCCGTGCTGGCGCTTGCCTGCCTCGCTTCGTGCGGACAGAAGCCGGCGGGAAGCCAGGTCGCTGTGAACCCGCTGACCTACACCGACATTCCCGACAACGACGTGATACGCGTCGGCGACGACTACTACATGGTGAGCACCACTATGTACTACTGCCCCGGTGCTCCGATCATGCACTCGAAGGATCTCGTGCACTGGCGGATAGTCAACTATGTGTACGATGTCCTCGAGGACGACGATGTCTACAACCTGCGTAACGGGAAGAACGCCTACGGCAAGGGCCAGTGGGCGACGTCCCTCAGGTACGAGAACGGACTGTACTATGCGCTGTTCATCGCGAACGACCAGCGCAAGACATATGTCTATACCACTGACGACATAGAGAACGGAACATGGACGAGAAATGTCATCGACAGGCCCATGCACGACGCCTCGATGCTCTTCGACGACGACGGACGCCTGTACCTCGTGTGGGGTAACGGCGAACTCTATATCACCGAGCTCGAACCCGACGCCTCTGCGATAAAGGAAGGCGGCGTCGACACCATGCTCATAAGTTCTCCCCGCGAGGGCTTCGGACTGCGAGCCGAGGGTGCGCATGTATACCATATAGGTGACTACTATTATGTGCTGGAGATAGACTGGCCGGCCGGCGGCGTGCGCCGCGAGACCTGCTGGAGAAGCAAGGAACTGCTCGGCGAATATGAGAGCAAGGTGGTGCTCGAGGGTGCTTTCGACGGCCGCTCCGACGGAGTCGCCCAGGGAGCGATAGTCGACACGCAGTACGGCGACTGGTATGCCATAATGTTCCAGGACCACGGTGCCGTGGGTCGCATCCCCACGATCCAGCCTGTCGAGTGGGTCGACGGATGGCCTGTAATGGGCGACAATACCGTTCCTATGAAGGAGGTGACCGTGAACCTGCCTGCATACGGCGAGGACTATGTATGGGCGAGCGATGAATTCGACTCCGGCGAGCTCGCGCTCGTATGGCAGTGGAACCACAAGCCCGTGGACTCCCGCTGGTCCCTCACCGAGAGGCCGGGCTGGATGCGCCTGCACGCCGGAGATGCCGTGGAAGGGCTTGCCCAGGCACGCAACACCCTTACCCAGAGGACGGTGGGGCCCGAGAGCTCGGTGGTCGTGAAGCTTGACGCATCTTCGCTCAAGCCCGGCGACAGGGCCGGTATCTGCGCCTTCCAGAGCACGAACTGCTGCATAGGAGTCGAATACGGCCCCGACGGCAAGCATATAGTGCTCCGCGAGAACAGCCGCAACGCGAAGGATGTGGAGAAGGCCAGGCTTCCGCTCGAAAACGATACGGTGTGGCTCAGGATAGACTACTGCTTCACCCCTTCCGAGGGCGATCTGACGGAACCGGACACCGCCACGGTCTACACTTCCTATGACGGGCAGGACTGGCAGTCGTACGACTACTCCCTGAAGATGCGTTTCACGCTCGACTATTTCACCGGCTACAGGACCGGCCTGTACTGCTACTCTACGGGAGGCGACGGCGGATATGCCGACTTCGACTTCTTCCGCCAGAGCGTAACGGACTGATAAGGTTAACCGCAATACCCAAAATAAAAAAGTTATGAACTACAGATTGATGACACTTGCCGTGACGGCGGGCCTGCTTCTATGCGGCAGCCTTCCGGCGCAGAGCCTCAGGCTCAACGAGAGTGAGTATTTCGAGACGCGGGGCGTCAACGTCCTCGTCTACAGTAACAACTATGCCGGTATCTTCGCCGACGAGAAGAAGGCCGGAGTCGAACTCATCCTGCGCGGAGAGAGGGTCGCCACGGGCGGCGGCATCAGGCTTACCGACACGCCCGAGCAGTGGGATATCTATCCCGAGGTGGTGAGCCGCAGCGTGAACCCCTCCGACCAGACGATAAGCGTGGTGCTGCGCTACCCCCAATATGACTTCAGCTCTACGCTCGAGGTGAGGCCCGAGGGTGCGGGCTGCGTGCTCAGCGTATCGCTCGACAAGCCGATGCCCGAGTTCCTCGTGGGCAAGGCCGGACTCAACCTCGAGTTCTTCCCTCCCAGCTACTTCGGCAAGAACTACATGATGGACGGCGCACCCGAGATCCTTCCCCGCTATCCCGCCAGCGAGACACGCATGCGTCCCAATTCGGAGAGGGTTCCCCAGTTCTACGGGCTGTCCACCTTCGACGACAGGGGACGTGACGAGTTCATCGACCCCATGCCTCTCTCTACCGGCCATAAGCTTGTCCTGGCTCCCGAGGACGAGTCCAGGCGCGTGCTCATATCTTCCGACAGCGAACTGAACCTGTTCGACGGCCGTGTGCTCGCGCAGAACGGTACCTTCGTGGTGAGGAGCTTCCTGCCCGCGGACAAGACCGGAAAGGTGCTCGAGTGGTATGTCGAGGCTTCGTACGACCCCGAGTGGGTGAGGGAGCCCAACGTGGGCTTCTCGCAGATAGGCTACACCCCCGCCCAGAAGAAGGTGGCCGTGGTGGAGCTCGACCGCAACGACACTCCCGAGAAGACTGCCGGAATCTTCAGGGTCGACGATTCCGGAAACAGCATCAAGGTCATGGACGCTCCGGTGAAGGAGTGGGGCGTGTTCTACGGACGCTACAACTATGCGACAGTTGACTTCACCGCTGTCGACCAGCCCGGCGTGTACTACATCTGCTACGGCGACGTGAAGACCAACAGCTTCCCCATCAGCGCCGATGTATACGAAGGCAAGTGGAACACCACTATGGACGTGTGGCTGCCTGTACAGATGGACCACATGGAGGTGAACGAGGGCTACCGCACATGGCATGGAAATTCCCACAAGGACGACGCCCTCATGGCCCCGCTGAACTACCAGCAGTTCGACGGCTATACCCAGGGTCCCGTCACCAATACGAGATATGCCCCTCTCGAGCATATTCCCGGACTTGCGGTCGGAGGGTGGTATGACGCCGGCGACTTCGACATCCAGGGAGGTACCGTGGTCGGCATGACCGCCGACCTGAGCACGCTCTGGGAGACTTTCGCGCCCGACCGTGACCAGACCTATATCGACCAGCAGACCCAGTTCGTCGACATCCACCGTCCCGACGGCACTCCCGACGTGATCCAGCAGATACTGCACGGCGCGCTCAACGTGAACGCCCAGGTGGAGAACATAGGCTTCGTATGCCAGGGAATAGTCCAGGGCAACCTCTACCAGTACCACCACCTCGGCGACGGTTCCACTATTACCGACAACTATATCTACAATCCCGACATGAAGCCCTACGAGAATGACGGAAAGTATTCCGGCACCCGTGACGACAGGCTCGTGTTCACGACCAACTTCTCTCCTGCCGGCACCATGCCTACAGTGGCTGCGCTCGCCGCCGCCTACAGGACCCTCAAGGACTATTATCCCGAGGAGGCGCAGAGGAGCCTTGACAATGCCCTGATGCTGTGGAACAAATACAGCAAGGACGCCGCTCCCTCCGGCGACAGACGCGGAGGCCGTTACGGCGACTCCCGCTCGCGTGCCGCGATGCAGCTGTGGATCTCCACAGGCGACGAGGTATATAAGGAGTACTTCATGGATGCCGTAGAGTCAGACCTCGACGCGGCGATCAAGGCTGTAGGAAGCGCCGAGCCCGCCAGGGTGAACCTCTCTTCTGCGCTGACCCTGTATCCCTATATGGATAACGCTTTCCGCGAGAAGGTGCGCAAGGCCGTTCCCGCGTATGTTGAGTATGCCGAGAGCGTGGCCGCTGGCACGCCTTACGGAGTGCCTGTCAGCGGAAGCGGCTGGGGCGGCAACGAGGGCGTCATCTCATGGGCGTACAACAACTACCTCGTATGGCAGTACTTCCCCGACATGATAGATCCCGACTTCGTACTCAGGGGACTGAACTACCTCTACGGCTGCCACCCTTATTCCAATGTATCGTTCGTCAACTCGGTCGGCGTCAATACCAAGAAGGTCGCATACGGCAACAACAGGGCGGACTACACGGTCATCCCCGGAGGCATAGTGCCCGGACTGCTGCTGCTCGCTCCTGACTTCATGGAGAACAAGGACGACTATCCTTTCCACTGGGGAGAGAACGAGTGCTGTACGAGGACGGTGCCCGGCTATGTGATGCTGTCTATCGCCTGCGAGAAAGTGGTGGAGTCTCTTAACAAGTAGGAGGGATGAAAACACGCGGGAAATCGCGCTTGGAGCAGGATAAGGGAGTCGAACCCTCCTCCTTGGCTTGGGAAGCCAATGCACTACCGATGTGCTAATCCTGCAATAAATCTCAACGATTTTCTGCAAATATAGGATTTTTTTATTAATTTTGGAAGCTAAACCACAATTTGAGATGTATTCACTTGGAATTGATGTCGGATCTTCTTCCGTAAAAGTCTCGCTGCTTGACATAGAAAGCGGCAAGTGCGTTTGTTCATCCACCAATCCTAAAGTAGAGGCTCCCATAATAGCGGAGCAGAAGGGCTGGGCCGAGCAGGATCCCCAGTCGTGGTGGAACTATCTCTGTGACGGAGTCACGCAGATGGCGGCCACCCATGACATGTCGAAGGTAGCTTCCATAGGCATATCCTATCAGATGCACGGCCTCGTAGCCGTAGACAAGGACTGCAAGCCCGTGAGGAACTCCATAATATGGTGCGATTCCCGTGCCGTGGGCATCGGTGCCGAGGCTCTCGAGGGTATAGGCTACGAGAAGTGCATGTCGCATCTGCTCAACTCTCCCGGCAACTTCACCGCCTCCAAACTCGCATGGGTGAAGAGGAACGAGCCCGAGGTGTATGAAAAGATCTGGAAGTTCATGCTTCCCGGAGACTATATAGCATACCTGCTCACCTCGGAGGTCACGACCACCGCGACCGGCCTTTCGGAGGGTATACTCTGGGATTTCAAGAATAACTCCAGGGCCGATTTCGTGGCCAACTACTACGGCATAGGCAAGGACAAGTTCCCGACCGTCGTGCCGGCGCTCGGCGTGCAGGCTCGCACTACCGCGGGCGTGGCTTCGTTGCTCGGCATTCCCGAGGGCACGCCGGTGTCGTACCGTGCGGGAGACCAGCCCAACAACGCCTTCTCGCTCGACGTGCTCAATCCCGGCGAGATTGCGGCTACTGGCGGAACCAGCGGTGTCGTATACGGCGTCACTGACGTTCCCAAGGCCGACCCCCAGTCGAGGGTCAACACCTTCCTGCATGTGACCGACTCTCCCGAGCCGAGGATGGGCGTGCTGCTCTGTATCAACGGTACCGGCATCATGAACTCCTGGACGCACAAGAACGTAGCTCCCGAGCTGTCTTATCCCGAGATGAACGAGCTCGCGGCCACGGCTCCCGTCGGAGCTGACGGCCTCTTCGTGCTGCCCTTCGGAAACGGTGCCGAGCGTGTGCTCGCAAACCGCAACGTAGGCGCGAAACTTGCAGGCATAGACCTCGTGCGTCACGGCAAGGCCCATATCCTGCGTGCCGTACAGGAGGGAATAGCGTTCTCCTTCCGTTACGGCATCGACATAATGAAGGATCTCGGACTTCATCCCAACGTAATCCGTGCCGGAAAGGCGAACATGTTCCTCAGCCCGCTGTTCCGCAGCACGCTGGCGACGCTCGGCGGAGCCCGCATAGAGCTGTTCGACACCGACGGCTCTCTCGGCGCAGCCAGGGGAGCTGCCCTCGGCGCAGGAATATACAGGTCGGCCGACGAGGCGTTCTCTACGCTCGAGAGGCTCGATGTCATAGAGCCCGTGCGCGAGTGGAAGGAACCTCTCGATGAGGCCTACGCACGCTGGAAGAAAGAAGTCGAGCTTGCGCTTGCGAACAACGGATAGTGACAAATATTAACCAATACTAATTTTTAAAAACAATGGCAAACAAAGAGTACTTCCCTAATCTGGGAAAAATTCCTTTCGAAGGTAAGGATTCAAAGAACCCTCTTGCATTTCATTACTATAACCCCGAGCAGGTCGTAGCCGGCAAGAAGATGAAGGACTGGCTGAAGTTCTCCCTGGCATGGTGGCACACCCTCTGCGCCGAGGGCGGCGACCAGTTCGGCGGCGGCACCAAGACCTTCCCCTGGAACGAGGGCGCTACCGCTCTCGAGAGGGCCAAGAACAAGATGGACGCAGGCTTCGAGATCATGCAGAAGATCGGTCTCGAGTACTACTGCTTCCATGATGTAGACCTTATCGACGAGGCCGCCACTCCCGAGGAGTACGAGGCCAACATGAAGGCTATCGTAGAGTACGCGAAGCAGAAGCAGGCCGAGACCGGTATCAAGCTCCTGTGGGGTACTGCAAACGTATTCGGCCACAAGCGCTACATGAACGGCGCTTCCACCAACCCCGACTTCGACGTCGCAGCACGCGCGATGCTCCAGATCAAGACCGCTATCGACGCCACTATCGAGCTCGGCGGACAGTGCTATGTGTTCTGGGGAGGCCGCGAGGGCTACATGAGCCTGCTGAACACCGACATGAAGCGTGAGAAGGAGCATATGGCCACGATGCTCAAGATGGCGCGCGACTATGCACGCTCGAAGGGATTCAAGGGTACCTTCCTCATCGAGCCCAAGCCCATGGAGCCTACCAAGCACCAGTACGACGTAGACACCGAGACCGTTATCGGATTCCTCCGCGCACACGGACTCGACAAGGACTTCAAGGTCAACATCGAGGTCAACCACGCCACCCTCGCCGGCCACACCTTCGAGCATGAGCTCCAGTGCGCCGTCGACGCAGGCATGCTCGGCTCTATCGACGCCAACCGCGGCGACTACCAGAACGGCTGGGATACCGACCAGTTCCCTATCGACATCTACGAGCTCACCCAGGCCATGATGGTCATCGTAAAGAACGGCGGACTTGTCGGAGGCTCCAACTTCGACGCCAAGACCCGCCGCAACTCTACCGACCTCGAGGACATCTTCATCGCGCATATCTCCGGAATGGATGTTATGGCGCGCGCGCTGCTCAACGCAGTCGAGATCCTCGAGAAGTCTCCCATCCCCGCCATGCTCAAGGAGCGCTACGCTTCCTATGACTCAGGCATAGGCAAGGACTTCGAGGACGGCAAGCTCACTCTCGAGCAGGTTGCGGACTACGCCAGGAAGAACGGCGAGCCCAAGCAGACCAGCGGCAAGCAGGAGCTCTACGAGGCTATCGTCAACATGTACGTCTAACAGTCTTCCGGGATGCAGGATAAGGGTTCGAAAACCTATTTGTTCGGCATAGTCCTGGTTGCTGTGCTCGGCGGTCTGCTCTTCGGGTACGATACCGCCGTCATATCAGGTGCTGAGCGGGGTCTTCAGGCATTCTTTATGGGTGCCGAAGACTTCGTCTACACCGATTTCCTCCACGGGATAACGTCTTCCAGCGCCCTGCTCGGATGCATCATAGGCAGCGCGATATCCGGTCTCATGGCCGGAAGGCTCGGCCGCAAGCGGAGCCTTTTCGTCGCCGGCGTATGCTTCTTCCTCAGCGCCGCAGGTTCGTATTATCCCGAATTCCTGTTCTTCCCCAAGGGTGAGCCCTCGTTCCCCCTGTGGTGGGCGTTCAACTTCTACCGCGTGCTCGGCGGCGTAGGCGTGGGTCTTGCATCCGCGATATGCCCCATGTACATCGCAGAGGTAGCTCCTGCCGAGAAGAGAGGCTCGCTCGTGTCGTGGAACCAGTTCGCCATAATCTTCGGCCAGCTCGTGGTCTATTTCGTGAACTTCATGATTCTCGGCGACCACATCGCTCCCAAGATGGAATCCCTTGCCGAGGGTATCAACCGCATTGTCAATGCCGATGCCCTTATGCAGGACGGCAACTGGAGCGTCACGACCGGCTGGAGGCTGATGTTCGGCTCCGAGTGCGTGCCGGCCGCCCTCTTCACCATACTTATCCTCCTCGTGCCCGAGACGCCCCGCTATCTTGCCATGACCGGCAAGGACGATAGGGCGCTTGCGGTGCTTGCGAAGATCAACGGCGAGAGCAAGGCGCGCGAGACGCTCGCGGAGATAAAGAACACCGTCACCGAGAAGAAGGAGAAGCTTCTCGCCTACGGCTTCCTCGTGATATTCATCGGAATCATGCTCAGCGTGTTCCAGCAGATCGTCGGCATCAACGCCGTGCTGTACTATGCGCCGCGCATATTCGAGTCAATGGGCATGGGCAATCCCATGACCCAGACCGTGCTGATGGGTATCGTCAACATCACCTTCACGCTCGTCGCGATTTTCACCGTGGAGAAGCTCGGCAGGAAACCCCTCCTTGTCACCGGTTCTCTCGGAATGGCGCTCGGTGCGCTCGGAGTGCTGCTTTCGGCGGCCCTTCCTTCGATGCCCGGCGCTGTCGGCGTAGTCAGCATCATGGTTTACTCGGCTTCGTTCATGTTCAGCTGGGGGCCTATCTGCTGGGTGCTCATATCCGAGATTTTCCCGAATACGATCAGGGGTGCCGCAGTGGCTATCGCCGTGGCATTCCAATGGATATCCAATTTCGTCGTTAGCTCTACCTTTGTTCCGCTCTACAACTGGAGCCCGTCATTCACCTACGGAATGTACTGTCTGTTCTGTCTGCTGGCGGCCCTCTTCGTATGGAAGATGGTTCCCGAGACGAAGGGCAAGACCCTGGAGGACATGACCGCTCTCTGGAGGGCGCGCAGCAAGAAGTAGAGTACAGCGTTAGTTGGTTCGGTATTACCGGGAACCCGCAAGGCTTATGCCCTGCGGGTTCTTTTGTGACATGATGTCATGCGGTGCTTCCCGCGGTATGGTTTTCGCAGTGCGGGCGTTGCGAGGTACGACAAATATTCGTATCTTTGTAAGATGTTAAAAATGCAGTAAAAATGTCCTTATCAACATTCATAGGCAAGGTGTTCGGCTCCAAGGCCGACCGCGACTACAAGGCCGTAAAGCCTATACTTGAGAAGATCCTTTCGATATATCCCCAGATAGATGCCCTGGACGACGACGCCCTGAGGGAAAGGTCGCGTGCGCTCCGCGAGAAGCTCGCCTCGGTCGAGGCCCCCTTCGAATCCCGGATAGCCCAGATACGCGAAGAGCTCGCCGGAGATATTCCCGTCGGCGAGAAGGAGAAGCTTGCAGGAGAGTCCGACAGGCTCGTCAAGGAGGAGGACGAGGCGATAGAGAACTGCCTTAACGAGATACTGCCCGAGGCCTTCGCGATAGTGAAGTCAACGGCGCGCCGCTTCAAGGAGAACCCCGAGATAAGGGTCAAGGCCACGGATTTCGACCGCGACCTTAGCATAAACCACGATTTCGTGGAGATAGACGGCGACACGGCCGTATGGCGCAATCACTGGGTTGCCGGCGGAAACGAGATTACCTGGGACATGGTGCACTACGACGTGCAGCTCGTGGGCGGTATAGCCCTGCATCAGGGCAAGATTGCCGAGATGGCTACGGGCGAGGGAAAGACGCTCGTAGCGACGCTTCCGGTGTTCCTCAACGCGCTTGCCGGAAAGGGCGTGCACGTGGTCACCGTCAACGACTACCTCTCCAAGCGTGACTCCGAGTGGATGGGACCCCTCTATATGTTCCACGGCCTGTCCGTGGACTGCATAGACAAGCATCCCGCGAACTCCAAGGCCCGCAAGAAGGCATACGACAGCGACATCACCTTCGGAACGAACAACGAGTTCGGCTTCGACTACCTGCGCGACAACATGGCTATCTCCGAGACCGACCTCGTGCAGCGCAAGCACCACTACGCGATAGTCGACGAGGTGGACTCCGTGCTCATCGACGATGCCCGTACCCCTCTGATCATCTCGGGACCCGTGCAGCGCAACGAGACCGACGACGCCCAGTTCCTGGAGTTCAAGCCCTATGTGGAGAAGCTCTACCAGGCCCAGAGGGCTCTTGTGAACCAGACCCTCAACGAGGCGAAGAAGCTGATTTCCGAAGGCGACGAGGCCGAGGGCGGAAAGCTCCTGCTTCGTGCCTACAAGGGACTCCCGAAGTACTCTCCCCTGATAAAGTACCTCTCCGAGCCCGGTATCAAGATAATCCTCCAGAAGTCGGAGAACTACTATATGCAGGACAACGAGCGCGAGATGCCCGTGGTTACCGATCCCCTGTATTTCGTCATAAAGGAGCAGCTCAACACCGTGGACATGACCGACAAGGGTCATGACGTACTCGCCAAGGCCGTAGGCAACGACAATTTCTTCGTGCTTCCCGACGTGGGCAACGCCACCGCGGAGATAGAGCATTCCGACCTCTCTCCCGAGGAGAAGCAGCGCCGCAAGGACGAGCTCCGCGCCGAGTTCTCGCTCAAGAGCGAGAGGGTGCATACCGTGAGCCAGCTGCTCAAGGCATACGCGATGTTCGAGAAGGACGTGGACTACGTGATCATGGACGGCAAGGTCAAGATCGTCGACGAGTCCACCGGCCGTATCATGGAGGGCCGCCGCTGGAGCGACGGACTGCACCAGGCCGTGGAGGCCAAGGAGAACGTCAAGGTCGAGGGCGCTACCCAGACCTTCGCGACCATCACCCTTCAGAACTACTTCAGGATGTACCACAAGCTCGCAGGCATGACCGGTACCGCCGAGACTGAGGCAGGGGAGTTCTGGAGCATATACAAGCTCGACGTCATGGTCATCCCGACCAACAAGCCTATCAGGCGCATCGACCTCGACGACAGGATATACAAGACGAAGAAGGCCAAGTACGCCGCAGTGATAGACTATGTCGCCGAACTCATCGGACAGGGGCGTCCTGTGCTCGTCGGTACTTCGGATGTCGAGACTTCCGAGCTGCTCAGCCGTATGCTGCGCATGCGCGGTATCAAGCATAACGTCCTGAACGCCAAGGAGCACGCCCGCGAGGCGGAGATAGTCGCCCAGGCCGGACAGACATCCACCGTGACCATAGCCACGAACATGGCGGGCCGCGGTACCGACATCAAGCTCTCCCAGGCCGTAAGGGACGCCGGCGGACTTGCGATAGTGGGTACCGAGCGTCACGACTCCCGCCGAGTGGACCGTCAGCTCAGAGGCCGTGCCGGCCGTCAGGGTGACCCCGGTTCTTCAGTATTCTTCATCTCGTTCGAGGACGACCTGATGCGTCTGTTTGGTCAGGAGAACATAGCCAAGATGGTCGACAGGCTCGGGGTGGGCGAGAACGACGTGCTCGAAAGCAAGATGCTCTCGAAGACCGTGGAGAACGCCCAGAAGAAGAAGGAGGAGATCAACTTCGGCTACCGCAAGCACCTGCTCGAGTACGACGATGTGATGAACTATCAGAGGGAGGCCATATATGCCCGCCGCCGCAACGCGATCATAGGCGACAAGATAGAGATAGACCTCCACAACATGATGGTCGACACGGCCGCGCTGTTCGTGTCGAAGAACAAGGGTCTTTCCTTCGAGGATTTCGGCAGGGAGCTTATGGCAGAGCTGTCGATCGACACCGGATTCGACGCCCAGTTCTACGCCAAGGCCAAGGACATCGAGATCGAGGCCAGGCTGCGCGAGCAGATGGACGCCGTCTACAGGCGCAGGATGGAGGCGATAGTGGAAAAGCTCAACCCTATAGTCAAGTCGGTGTTCGAGAACCAGGGAAAGATCTATCAGAACATTGCGATCCCCGTCTCCGACGGAATCAAGCAGATGACTCTCTCCGTGAACCTCGAGAAGGCATACAGTTCCGACGGAAAGGAAATCGCGAAGATACTTACGCGCAATATCATACTCTACCAGATCGACGACCACTGGAAGGCTCATCTGAGGGATATGGACGACCTCAAGCAGAGTGTCCAGACCGCTTCGTACGAGCAGAAGGATCCCGTCGTCATATACAAGCTCGAAGGCTACAACCTCTTTGCGGCCATGCTCGAGAGCCTCAACAGGGATGTGCTCTCATTCCTGCTCAAGGCCTTCGTGCCGCTCGTGGAGCGCAAGGAGGCTCCCCAGCCGGCCCGTGTACCCCGCCCGGCCACGGACATGAGCCAGATGCGCACCAGCCGCAGCGACCTCGTCACCAACGGCGAGCGTAAGGCCAATGCCCCGATAAAGGCGGAGAGGCGCGTAGGGCGCAACGATCCCTGCCCCTGCGGAAGCGGCAAGAAGTACAAGAACTGTCACGGAAGATTCGAACAATAGACAATACTGCGATGAAAGTACAGAAGAACACGGACTATGTTTCCAACGCGAACGACGTTACGCGTATTTCTGCAGGCGTCCGCCTGGAAGGCCGGCTTGTGTCTGCCGGTGATGTCAGGGTCGACGGAGATGTCGACGGGATACTCTATTCCGGGAGCCGCATAGTCGTCGGCGAGGGTGCCGGCATATCGGGAAGCATATACTGCACGAACCTCGACCTCCTCGGCAAGATGAAGGGCGATATGTTCGTCAAGGACGTGCTCTCGCTCAAGAGCTCGGCCGTGGTGGACGGCAACATACGCGCCAGCAAGATCCAGGTGGAGATAGGGGCGCAGATCAACGGTACGTGCAGGATGATAGACGCGCAGGAGTACGAGAAGTTCTCGTCCGAGGCGGTGCGCGACACTCCCGCAGGCAAGGCGGACAAGCCCGCCAAGGCTTCAGACGCTGCCGCCTAAAGTATATTCATCGACTGTTCGCGGATTTTCTCAAGCTCGTCTTTCATCTGAACGACGAGCTTCTGTATTTCCGAATGGTTCGCCTTCGAGCCGGTGGTGTTGATCTCCCTGCCCATTTCCTGTATTATGAATCCGAGCTTCTTGCCGGGATTGGGCTCCGAGTCTATGGTGTCCATGAAGTATTTGCAGTGCTGGCGCAGGCGTACCTTCTCTTCGTTTATGTCGTACTTCTCCAGGTAGAATATCATTTCCTGTTCGAAGCGTTCGGGGTCCAGCTTGACTCCGAGTTCTCCTGCGGCGTCGAGTATCCTTTGCCTTACGGCGTCGGCCCTCTCCTTCTCGTGGCTCTCGACCCCGTCGTAGAGGGCAAGAATCCTCGATACCCTCGATGTCACGTCGGCGTAGAGGGCCTCTCCCTCGCGGCGGCGGTACTCGTCGACCATGTCGAGGCAGGCATCGAGCGCCGCCTCAACACTCTCCCATTCGTCATCGCCTATCACTTCGGCCTTCTTTGCCTCAAGCAGGTCGGGAACGCGCAGCACGGAGCCGAGCAGTATGGCCTGGGCAATGACGGATTCGGATGTGATGCCGGGACCCAGGCCCATTTCGGCAGCCAGCGGACTCACATCCTTCACATAGGCGCGGGCAAGGTCGGCATTGATGCGCCTTGCGCTCTCGCTGCTGTCTGCTTCCCAGCTGAGGTAGACATCTATAGTGCCCCTTACCATCCTGGAAGCGATCCTCGCGCGCACTTCCAGCTCCCTGTCCCTGGGGAGCAGCTGGCTCTTGAGGTTGATGTCCGCCGTCTTGCCGTTGAGGGTGCGTATCTCGATAGTAAGTTTGCCGTTCTTCAGTCCGGCCTCGGCCTTGCCGTAGCCTGTCATTGATCTGATCATAAGCGGATGAATGGATTGTCGGAATGCAAAGCTACAAAAAATGCCGGAATTTCAGGCTATAGCGAGTGCATATATCCGAAGGCGCGCTTCCTGTTACCGAATCTGAGGTCGCTGTCCCTGATGAGGATGTTGAGGGTGCCGCCGTCGTAGAACCTGAGTCCCAGGGAGTCGTCGCAGTCGAGCTGGAGCAGGTTCGTGCAGCCTTCCGACAGTTCCCTCACCTCTTCGAAGAAAGGCGTGCCGAGGAGCTTTATCCCGCCTGCGGCGTCGTCGCAGGCGCTGAACTCCACGGCCCTCTCGGGCTCGGCGAGCTCCCTGTCTTCGTCGTCAACCAGGATGCAGCTGTTGAAAGTCTCCATGTTTATCGCCTTAGTGTATTTCACGACGACAGCCTTCCTGTCCCACTTCCCGATTCCGAAATGCTCCGGCGTGTCGTAGCCGAGGTATTCGTCTATGGCCGCGAAGAAATACAGCATCCCTTCGTGCGGAAGCCGTCCCTCGGGGTCGAAGGGCGCTATGTCGGCGCAGTCTATCTGGCAGATGAAGGTCAGAGGATACTTGCCGGGACGGCCGTCCTCGTCGGTTATGTCCATTGTAGGGTACTCTACCTGCGGGGGCAGGTCCGGATTGCCCCACCACTTGCTGCAGCAGAAGAGGGCGGAATCGCTCGGGCGCGTATTTATGAGTATGGCCATGGCGTACAATTTTGGTATTCGGGCTGCAATGTACGATTTTTTTCCTAAATTTGGCCCCGGTAATCATCAGTAGAAGGTATTATGGAAGAAGCGAAGAAGTTGAATTTCCTCGAGGAGATCATCGAGGATGACCTCAGGTCCGGCAAGGTGACGGAAATCCTTACGAGGTTCCCTCCCGAGCCTAACGGCTATCTTCATCTCGGACATGCGAAGTCGCTGTGCATAAATTTCGGACTTGCGCAGAAGTACGGCGGCAAGACCAATCTCCGCTATGACGACACCAATCCCGTGAAGGAGGATGTGGAGTATGTCGACTCCATAAAGGAGGATATAAGGTGGATGGGCTTCCAGTGGGAGAAGGAGTGCTATGCTTCCGACTATTTCGACCAGCTCTACGAGTGGGCCGAGGAGATGATAAGGAGGGGGCTCGCCTATGTCGACGACCAGAGCCAGGAGGAGATTTCCAAAGGCCGCGGCACGGTCGACACTCCGGGCGTGGAGAGCCCCTACAGGAACCGCAGCGTAGAGGAGAACCTGAGGCTGTTCCGCGAGATGCGCGACGGCAAGTACGCCGACGGCGAGAAGGTGCTCAGGGCCAAGATAGACATGGCCCACCCCAACATGATGATGCGCGACCCCCTGATGTACCGCATCAAGCACGCCTCGCACCACCGTACCGGCGACAAGTGGTGCATCTACCCCATGTACGACTACACCCACGGACAGTGCGACTCCATAGAGCATATCACTCATTCGATATGCACGCTCGAGTTCGACGTGCACCGTCCGCTCTACGACTGGTTCATCCAGACGCTGGGAATATATCCCTCGCACCAGTACGAGTTCGCGAGGCTCAACCTGACCTACACCCTGATGTCGAAGCGCAAGCTCCTCGAGCTCGTGCAGAAGGGTCTCGTGTCCGGTTGGGACGACCCCAGGATGCCGACCTTGTGCGGAGTGCGCCGCAGGGGCTACACCGCGGAGGCGCTGAAGATGTTCTGCGACAGGATAGGCGTCTCGAAGCGCGACCAGCTTATGGACATACAGCTTCTCGAATGGTGCGTAAGGCAGGATCTCAACGCACGCTCGAACCGCTATATGGTCGTGCAGGATCCCCTTAAGGTGACAATCACCAACTGGGAGAAGGGCAGGGTGGAATGGTTCGACTGCCCCCTCAATCCGGCCGAGCCCGACGGTGCGTCGAGGAAGGTCCCGTTCACCGGAGAGCTGTGGATCGACAGGGCCGACTTCATGGAAGACGCGCCCAGGAAGTTCTTCCGCCTCAAGCCTGACGGCGAGGTGAGGCTCAAGTACACCTACATCGTCAAGTGCGACAGGGTGATAAAGGACGCCGACGGAAACGTCACGGAACTGGAGTGCAGCTACGACCCTTCTACAAGGCCCGGAGCAGGGGAGTGGAGGAGCGTCAAGGGTACCATACACTGGGTGTCCTGCGAACATGCAAAGACGGTGGAGCTGCGCAACTACGACCGTCTCTTCACCCTTGCCGACATGAGCCAGGTTCCCGAGGACAAGGACTACAAGGATTTCCTCAATCCGGATTCTCTGGTCGTGTCCCGGGCTTATGCTGAACCGGCTCTGCTTGAAGACGCTTCAGGAATAGCCGTTCAGTTCGAGCGCTGCGGATACTACATAAAGGACAAGGATTCGGACGGCGACAGGGTCATATTCAACAAGACAGTATCGCTGAAGGATTCCTACAAGCCGGAGTAATCCCGGATTTCCGGGCCTCCCGATAAGACGTTTGTCTGTCCCCGTCCATGTTTCCGAGCAAACTGGACGGGGATTCCGCTTTGTTGATATGGCTTAGAGACCCCAGGAGGAACTTTTAGCGGGCATAATCTTTTTTCATTAATTTAGGCTATTGACATTTTACATGGCATATTATATATTTGCGAACAAGTGATGTATTTGTTTGTATGGTTAAGTTTGGCTTGTTTCTTTCTGTTTTCTGTGTATTGTCGGTTTTCCGCCCTGCATGTACCCTTAACGCGCAGCAGAGCGGTGCGAGTATTTACGGTCAGGTCCTGTCCGGAGAGGACGGCTATCCCATCGAATTTGCGGTAGTCTCCCTGCTTCCTTCCAAAATTTATACGACGACTGATGCCGAGGGACGTTACCGTATTGACAATGTTCCTGTCGGAGACAATACCGTGCAGGCTTCGTTCTTTGGGATGAGTACGGATTCCAGAGAACTGCGCGTCGTTTCCGGAAAGGAATACAAAGTGGACTTCTCGCTTTCCGAAATTACCTTCAGGATGCAGGAGGTGGTGGTGACCGCTACTAAGGGAGCGGCAGGCAATGCCACTTCATCGGTGATATCACGTCAGGCAATGGACCATCTTCAGGCCTCGTCCCTCGGTGATGTCATGTCGCTGCTTCCTGGAGTCTCGATAAGCGGTTCGAGCCTCAATAGCGCACAGAGCCTAAATCTCAGAGGTGCCGGATACGGCAGCGAAGCATCTGCCATGAACAGTCTGGGTACGTCCGTCATAGTGGACGGAACTCCTCTTTCCAACAATGCCAATCTTCAGGCACTTTCGCCGGTGTTCAACCCCTCGAACCTTAGCGCCTCAATGACAGGTGGGGCAGGTTCTCCCGAAACCGGAATTGATATCAGGGGTATTTCCACTGATAACATCGAATCTGTGGAGGTAATCCGCGGTATCGCTTCAGTTCAATACGGAGACATGACTTCGGGCGCAGTCATAGTCAAGTCGAGGGCGGGAGCGTCACCCTATACGATAAGGATCCGAACGAATCCCAATATCTGGCAGCTGTCCGCCAACAAAGGTTTTCAGACTTCGAAGGCCGGGAGTTTCAATTTCAGTGTCGACTATGCCTACAGCAACGAGAAACTTACGGCTGCATACGAGTATTATCAGAGACTTAACGGCAAACTGTTGTGGAGCAAGAATTTTGGTGCGCTGAACTCAAACACCTCACTTGAGATCAACTATAGCCGGGATACACAGGGAGACAACCCTGACATGGAGGAACTTAACGTAATGACCGGAGCATACAGTCTCGGCGGACGCTTTTCCACCAACGGACATATAAACCTTACGAACGCCGGGTGGCTCAAGTCGCTGGACTACAACCTTGCAGGCAGTTATACGGACAAGCAGTCCTATCGCGAGGAGCAGCGTACCAACGCCTTGTCACTCAACAGCAGCGCTCACGGCAACTCTACGGTGAGCAACATTCCCGGCATGGATGTGTATGACAGTGATGGAAACCTGTTGACTGGCCGGGCTCCTGGAGATGAATCGTCATACGCCGTCGTCACCCCGTACAGCTACATGTCCAGATACGACATCTTCGGCAAGGAAATAAATGCCTATGCCAAACTGGTCGCGAATTTCTATGCGCGTTTCGGAGAAAACGTCGACAACAGCATAGTGGCCGGAGCGGATTTCAAGACTGACGGGAATCTAGGCGATGGTCTGGTCAATACTGAGGGGTATTATCCGAACAACCCGTCCCAGCGCCCGAGAAAATACAGCGACATTCCCTTCATCAACCAGCTCGGCCTGTTTGCCGAGGATAATCTGACATGGACAGTAGCCGGCCGCAGGCTGGACATCATTGCCGGTGTACGCTATGACCTTATCAATGGTAAGAGCGTGTGGGAACCCCGCACCAACGTATCGTTCGAATTGATTCCGGGAATCTTTTCAGTCAGGGGTGGCTGGGGAATAAGCGCCAAGGCTCCTACCGCCGTCTATCTGTATCCCGACAAATACTATGAGGACAGGGTGCTGTTCAGCAACATGAACAGCGGATTGTCTGCCGAAGAAGAACTTGTCCTTGCACGGACTTGGACCTACGACACAGTCAATCCGGATCTGGAGATAGCCACCAACCGCAAGGCGGAACTCGGATTCGACCTCAAGATAGCGGACCGATACCAACTGTCAGTGACTGCATACGACGAGTTCATGGACAACGGTTATATGTTCGGAATGGATTTCGGCTGCTGGAATCTCGTGTCCTTCACCCAGTATGTCCAGGATTACAAGGAGGAAGGGCAGCGCCCGGTGCTCAAGGAAGGCAATACCTACAATACCTTCCAGAGCTATTACAAGCCTCTCAACAACAATGTGTCGCACAGCCAGGGCGTTGAGTTCGAACTTGACCTCGGACGTTTCGATGCCATCAGGACTTCTTTCTATATGAACGGTGCGTATTCCGCTTCTGTCGCCACTGACAAGGGATACAGTTTCTCCGCCCGCAGCGGTTCTCAGTCCCAGCTGGAATATCACATCGGAGTGTACGAACCCTATGTGTCGTCATACCATTGGCAGAAGTTGCTCACCACTTTCCGTGCGGTGCACAATATCCCGAGCATAGGCTTTGTGGTCAGCCTTACCGCCCAAGTGAACTGGTTCGAGAAATGGTGGACCGAGTACGGAAACGACGAAATGTTCGTGGCCTACATCTCCAACGACGACGGCAAGGTCTATCCCTTCGATCCCTCCATGAGGGATGATCCTGAATTTGCATACATGTTCCCCACCTTGGCATCAAACAGAAAGATTGCAGAACTCACCCAGCCCTATCTGCTTCTTAACCTCAATGTGACCAAGGAACTCGGAGACTATCTTACCGCTTCGTTTTATGTAAACAACCTGTTGAACAACAGACCTCTGTATGAGTCGAAGAAAACGCCGGGATCATTCAGCGAGCTTGGTATCCCCATTTTCTTCGGTTTCGAGATGAAAATCACCATTTAAAATTTTCTTTTTAGTTATGAAAAAATCAGTATTGTTTGTTGCCATTGCAGGCATGTTAGCGATTGCTTCATCTTGCAGAAAAGCCGAGACGCTACCCGTATCATTCTCCGTGAAGGTGGATGAAAGTGCTCTTGTAAACGTCCCCATGCCGGAGTCTTACCTGATCAGCGTTACCAACCTCTCCACTGCGGAGACTGTAACAGCCCAGACTGAGAACTCCACTGCGACCTTCTCTGTAATCCCCGGTCTGTACAGTATTTCCGCATCTGCATCGGCTTCCGAAGACGGAGTTGCGTTCTACTATGCAGGAACCCTGAACTCTGTGAACGTCAGCGCCGACAATCAGACGTTCGATGTCCCCGTTTCAGTAAGCGAGTCCTCTGCCTTGATAATCAAGGAGCTGTATTTCACCAATTCAGGCGACTACTATATCAGGGAGCAGTACTGCGAGCTCTACAACAACTCCGACCAGGTCGTGTATCTTGACGGGCTTTGCATCGCAGAGACTACGAAGTACTACTATGACGGACAGACTCCCTACAACTTCGAGATCGAGAATCCCGAGAATTATGTGTTCACACAGTATGTCTGGCAGATTCCCGGCAATGGAAGCGAATACCCTCTCGGTCCCGGTGAGAGTGCGGTGATCGCCCAGTGGGCAACCGACCACTCACTTCCTGAGCTGAACCCCGATTCGGCTATCGGTGACCTTACCAGTGCCGAGTTCGAGGCACTGACTGCCGAGACCACCGTAGGTGACGTGGTTATCACTGACAACCCCGCCATCAACATGATTAACCCTGTAAGTGCATACTCACGTCCTCAGTGGATGCTTACCTCAAGCGGCCCTTCAATGATCATATTCTACCCCGAGGGAGAGCTCAATTCAACCAACATGATCGCCGCCACTGCCAACGGCAGCTCCCTTTACGGCGGAGCGCGTGAAATCCCTATAGAGTGGGTGCTCGATGCCGTGGATGTCGTGGACAACGAGACCATGATACAATACAAGAAACTGCCCGAATCACTTGATGCCGGCGTAATCTGGATTGAGGAAGGTGCTTACTGTGGCAAGAGCATATCACGCAAGGTCGGAGACACTCTTGAGGATGGCCGTGTGGTTTACATGGATACCAACAACACAAGCAATGATTTCCAGGTCAATGACACGCCCGAACTGCGCCGCGGCGGAGCCGGAATCCCGTCATGGAACACCTGGGCCAACTGATAAACCATCCGAAAAGTGACAGGAAAATCTCTGGTAATTTCATGTTCCCTGTGCCTCAGCCTCGCAGCCGGGGCGCAGGAATATGACTATGTGAGCACTCCCGCTTCCAGGGAGATTGCTCTAGGGTCTGGATTATGGCTGAGAAGCGGAAACAGTGCAGGCATAGCCCTGGACTCTCTTGGAAGGATATCTGACCTTTCATTGAGCGGGACCTACGACTACGGGAGTCTCAAGTCCCAGTGGTCAGGTGACAGTGAGACGGATATCCGTGTGGCGACAAGCGGAATCACTCAGGTCGGAGGCATGACCCTTTACGGAGATTTCTCCTATGACTATATCAGTATCGAAGGTGCGCGGTACAATTGCCTGATGTTCAGCCCGAGTTATGACCAGCCGTATTACATTGCGGATTTCGTCAGTTCCTCGTGGCGTAAGCAGGTATATGACATGGGTTTCAGGCTGGCGTCCCCGCTGCTTTTCTCTGAGTGTGCGACACTTGGCTTCGAAGCGAGGTACAAATCCCTTGTCGGGGCGAAGCAGGTCGATCCGAGAATTGAGACTTACCGCTATGACCTTGGTTTTGCCCCGTCCGTCGCAGTCCGTCTCGGAGACAGAAGCAGCGTAGGCCTGAGGCTCGGCTATATGTATAGTTTCGAACGGGCTGACCCTTCGGTCGAGAACAATTGGGAGACACCGCGTGTCGCCATAATGCGCGGTCTTGGCTTCTATACGCTCGGCACCGCCGGCGGGAACATGGGTTTCGATATCTTCTATTACAGGACAAACAGGCTTGACGCATCGGCGCAGTATGTGCTGCATTCACCGTCCGCCGACCTGCTCGTCCAGGCTGCTTTCCTTTATGGAAAGACCCTAGTAAGCGAGAATCCGACACTGCCAAGAATGCGCGGACGCACTGAGAAGAGCGCAATCGGTCTGGACATCGCCGCCAATCTTGGCCGGAAGAAGAACCACCGGCTGGATTTCGCGGCGGAATTTGGACTGACGTCCGGCTACGAATATAACCAGCAGTTTGACAATACTCCCGGTGTCTACCGGTGGATAACGGTCAGCAATCCGATGATGAGTACCTATGACATACTTGAAGCCGATGCCAGATACAGCTATTACGGAGGGCTTGGCACAGATGGAGAGTACGATTTCAAGCTTGGACTCGAGGCTGATTTCTTCTATATGGACCAGACTTATCTGATACCGCGTTCCGATTTCGATGTCGTGACATGCTCGGTCTCTGCTTTTGCCGCATGGAACATCGCTCTCGGTGACAGACACAGGCTTATGCCTGAACTGAGTGCCGGTTACGGCTTGTCTCCTTACGGTGAATACAGTTATGGCGGAAGTTCGAATACTGATTCCGAAATAGTCACGGCATTCTATCCTTCCGAACTGCGTTTCCTGAGTTCTGACAAGATCAAGTGCGGCGCCGGCCTGGTATATCCCGTTATTTTCAGCAAGGGCTCTTCTTTATGCATAAGAGTACATGCGGCATGTGACTACAGTCTCAGTCTTGCCGAGTACAGGCTTGGGGCGGAATTCGGCGTGAATTATTTGTTTTAAAGGCATGAATAAGTTTTTTAATAAAATCTCCGTAGCGTGCATATTGTCTCTGCCCGTGTCTGTGGCGTACGGCATCCCGTCTGCGGAACAGGACAGCCGGCCCTACAGTTTTGCAATCGTCGTGGACAGCTGTACCTATGCGGCCTGCGGCGATGCCATTTCCCTTTATGCCGAGTCTGTGGAGGACTCTGGGCTGAGGACGATGACCCTTGTAGACAACTGGACTTCCCCGGAACAGCTGCGCTCAGTACTGTATAAGGCTTATCTGGATGAGAAACTTGAGGGCGCGGTATTTGTCGGGGATATCCCGATTCCGATGATACGCAAGGCACATCACCTCTGCTCTGCCTTCAAGATGGTTGAGGATCCGGATGACATGTTCAACACCAGTGTCCCCTCGGATCGTTTCTACGATGACTTCGGTCTTGAGTTTGATTTCATCGCTTCCCAGGATACGCTTGGATTCTCATATTTCTATTATAATCTGTGCGGAGACGGCCCCCAGGAAATATCTTCCGACATATATACCGGGCGAATCAAACCTACATTTGACGGAGAACAGGGCTATGCCCAGATAAATGCTTATCTCTCGAAACTGGTGAGGATAAAGAGTGAACATAATGTGGTTGACCATATCATGTCCTATACCGGAAGCGGCTCATTTTCCAACAGCCTGGTGGCCTGGAAGGATGAGAGCGTAACGCTTGAGGAGCAGTTCCCCGACGCGTTCCGCAGTTCCGATGGGGCAAGATTCTATATTTTCGCCATGTATCCTTTCCCCAAGGATACCTTGCGCAAGGAACTTGCGCGCACTGATCTTGATCTTGCGCTGTTCCATGAGCACGGCGTGCCGGACAGGCAGTATGTCAGCGACAATCCTCCCGTAAACGGAATCGGTGCGTATTATGAGGACGCCCGCCGGCGCATAAGAAGCCAGATCGCGACACAGTTGCGTTACGGACATCCCGAGGAGGAGACCATAGCCGCTCTTAAGGCGAAGTATGACCTTGATGACAGCTGGTTCTCAGACTTGCACGACCCCCGTACCGCGAAAGCCGACTCGCTATATGACCTGAAAACGGGAATCGTGCTTGACGACATCCACAGGTGGAACCCCAATCCGCTTGTAACCATCTTTGATGCCTGCTACAACGCGGACTTCAGGGAAAAGGACTGCGTTGCCTCAAGCTACATCTTCGGCTCCGGCAGGAGCGTGGTGTCGTTGGGCAATAGTGTAAACGTGCTTCAGGACAAGAGTTCGTCCGACCTTCTGGGACTGCTGTCCGCAGGGTACAGTGTGGGCCAATACGCCATGATGACGAATATCCTCGAGTCACACATAATAGGGGATCCAACATTTTCCTTCACCCCTTCCGACTCATCTGTCCCGGCCCCGGATTTCCATAACGGCGACTGCGACTACTGGCTTTCTGTCCTTGAGAATGATGTAAGGACCGATGTCAGAGGTCTCGCCCTCTACAAACTGCATGCTCTTGGATACGAAGGCCTCCCTCAGTTGCTCTATGAGGTCTATAGTGAATCAGGAGAATATATGCTCAGACTACAGGCGATGCATCTTGCCGCCTATTACTCCGGAACGAATTATAAGAAGATACTTCTTGCGGCTCTCGATGATCCCTATGAATTCATACGCCGCAAGGCGGTGTATTTTGCCGGGCGCACAGGCGATCCTGTATTTGTCGAAAGCGTAGCCCGGATGTATCTCAGGGACTATACTTCCAAGCGTATCCGTTTCAATATAACGAGTACGGCTCCGTTCTGGGGGCCTGCGGCCCTCCCGGACGCTGTAGAAGCACTGATTGACTCTTCGTCTGTGTATGCCGACAAACAGGCTGCGAAAGAGAGGCTTGTGAGACCTCTGCGTGACGGAATGAGCATTTCGGAATCCGTAAGGAAAACTTTTTCCTCAGCAGAAAACCTGCAGGCTTCACGTTTCTACGTTTCTGTTCTGAGGAACATGCCTTATCCATTCCTGACCGACAAGGTGCTGGAGTACATGGCCGACAGCAGTCTCCCCATTGACCTTCGGGTACAGCTGGCCGAAGCCCTCGGATGGTATGTGAGAAGCGATACCAGAGAGGGTATAGTCGAGCGCTGCAGAGCATTGCTTTCCGCTCAGGGTGAAAATATGTCCCCGGAACTCAAAGATGAACTTTACAAGACCGTTAACCGCCTGGAGGCTTATTTGAGATGAAAAGGTTTTTTATTGCAATAATCGCTGCGATCACCCTGACGTTCGTGCCGACCGCGGCGGCCCGTGACAGTGTGGAACATCTGGCTGCGGACCGTAAGTCCGGGAAGGCTTTCGCCATATTCACGGACACCGAGACTTGGCAGCACTGCTCCACAGCGATAAAGGCGTACAAGGATGTACTTGAGTCTGAGGGGCTCGGAACTCATGTCTATGTTGCTGACTGGGAGTCTCCGGACAAGGTCAAATCCATAATACTCAGACTGGCTGCAAGCAGCCGCCAGCCTCTGGAAGGCGCAGTATTCATAGGAGATATCCCCTATGCGAGAATTGGCGGTGCTCAGCATATGACCACTGCTTTCAAGATGAACGAACAAGCCTTCCCGAGAACAGAGTCATGGGTTGTCAGTGACAGGTTCTATGATGATTTCGACCTTGATTTCGAATTCATCGACAGCGATTCCACCGGATTCTACTACAGGCTTACAGACAAGGGGGCCCAGACTCTCTCGTCCGACATCTATACTGCCCGCATGCTGGTCCCTGCCGATATGGATGACCGTTATGGCAGGCTGAACCGTTATCTTGACGAGGTTGTGCGCGCCCATGGACAGGACAACCCTCTTGACGATGTGGTCTTCTATGCCGGCAGCGCATATAATTCAGACTGCCTTACGATATGGAGGCAGAAGCCTCTGTCGTGGAGGGAATATTTTCCCGATGCTTTCCTCAAGTCTTCGACCAATAAGTTCCTCAACTGGAGGTACGGCCGGGAAGATGTGATCACCGACATGGGCTATGAAATCCGGAATCCCGACCATGATCTGATACAGTTCACTGAGCACGGGGCTTATGACACGCAGTATATGACCTCATCCGAGGGGGCAACCGATCTTGAGAGCGACCTGCAGCGGATCAGGAGCGTGCTCAGGGAGTACTACAGTCATTACCGTGGAACCGAGGACGAGCAGCCTTTCCTTGAGGAGGCGCTAAATGACTATGGGACCGGCATACGCTTCTTTGCCGACAGCCTTTATGCAGAAGATGCCGTGAGAGACTCGCTCAATGACAAGCTTGACAATCTCAAACTTGACCGTATTGCTGAAATGAGCACCGGGGCCAGGGTGGTCTTACTCAATGCCTGCTACAACGGGTCGTTCTATGAAGACGGGTATGTGGCCGGCTATCATCTTTTCAATGGGGGAAACTGCATCGTTGTGCAGGGAAACACCGTGAATGTGCTTCAGGACAAGTATGAGGACGAACTTATGGGTGTCCTAGATGCAGGTGTGCGCATCGGAGTATGGCAGAAGGGACTTCCTTATCTTGAATCCCACCTGATTGGCGACCCTACCTTCCGTTTTGCCGTCAAGGACCGGGAATTTGTCAGCGAATTCGAGGCTCTTGATCCGGATATTGATTACTGGATGGCGCAACTTGATTCGCCTGTTGCGCTGCACAGGGCGGCAGCATTGAAGAAAATACATCAGTGTGGTGCCTATCCCGGATTCTCGGACAGGCTGCTGTCGGTCTTTTCGAAAGATCCATCATGGCAGGTCAGGCTCGAGGCTCTGCACATACTGTCGTTTTACGACGACAGCAACCGAAGCATCGCTGTCCTTAAGGCTTTTGACGATCCTTATGAGCGCATAAGCCGCATGGCCGTTAGAATGGCCCTGTTTATCGGCGAGCCGGTGTTCAGGGATGCCTTGAAAGACATATTGGAGCAGGACAACGACAGGCAGAGGGTGCAGTTCATAGCTGCTGACGCCCTGCAGGTCCTGGACAGCCTTGATGCAAGCAACGTAAGCTGCATGAAAGCGATCATGACCGGATCCGACGAATCGAAGATCAGTTCAATACGTTTCCTGCGCAACTACAACCTGCATTTTGCTCTCCCCAAGCTGCTTCCCATGCTATCAGACGAGACTTTGTCAGCTGACGTGAGACTATGCCTTGCAGAAGCGCTGGGCTGGTTCAATTTCTCCGTAGACAAGAGTCTGATTATCGATTATATTGAAAGTATGGATCTGGGGTCTCTCGATTCTGCTTTGGCCTCTGAACTGAGGAAAACGATAAAACGCCTCAGGCACGAATGAGACATATTCTGACATTCCTTCTGGCAATTGTGTCGGGAGTTATCTGCCTGCATGCCCAGTCCGGCATACGGATACTCCCTCCGTTCTCGAATCCTGATACGAGGGAGCAATATCCGGAAGTGCGGTTTGTGAACTGGGTGGCGCCTTCCGATGCGGTACGGCTTCCGGCGTCTGTGGACAACAGTCTTTCCGATGCCTTTCCGCCGGTCTTTTCCCAGATCGGAGGCTCTTGTGCACAGGCTTCTACAATAGGCTACATGTTCACTTACGAGGTTAACACCCTGCTTGGCAGAAAGGCCGATGTTCCGGAGAACCGTTTCAGTTATCTGTATTCCTGGAACTTCATAAACGGAGGAAAGGATGAAGGATCGCTCAGTTGGGACGGCATTGCGCTGGCACTGAACTGCGGCATGATGACGGAAGCGGATTTTCCGGTACAGACCTCCGCGTATTCTTTCCGTTGGGCCAGCGGTTATGACAGGTATTTCAGGGCTCTTCACTACAGGGTGGACTCTTTCGAGTATATCAATGCAGATACACATGAAGGAGTAGAAACGCTCAAGAGGTACCTGTATGACGGCGGAGTCGAGGGAGGGAAAGGTAAAGTGGTCGTATTCTCCTCGGCATCAGAAGGATGGAGCATGGATGACTATTATGACGGCCCATCGCTTACTGGTTATGGGAGCATACTGCTCGGCCTTCCGCGGGACGGGGCCCATGCGATGACCATAGTCGGCTATGACGACACGGTGGAGTGCACTGCAGGTGGAAGAACGACATATGGAGCTTTCATAGTCGTCAATTCCTGGGGCGCATATTTCCATGACCGTGGCAGATACTACCTTCCTTACCGCTTTTTCGAGGAGGAACAGGCTCCCGAATACATACTCTCGAAGGAGGTTGTGGGAATCGACGTGAAATATGTAGAACCGGTACTGACTTTTGGTGTCGGACTTACGTATTCTTCACGCGATGACCTGAGTTTCAGTGTCGGAGCTGCTCCCAAGGCTTATTCAGAGGCCCCTGAAATTGTGTCGGGAATTGACATCGCAAGGCATCAGGGAGGCGATTATCCCATGCAGGGATCCGGCTTCCCGGACGATATCGAATTCTGTTTCGACCTCAGTCCCATCGCAGACAAGGCTCTTGGGATGGATGATGTCAGCTATTTCCTCGGCATAACCAAGAACGCGAGAGGGAGTGTGAACGGCGGTGGACATATCGACTACCTGAAGCTTTATGACTACCGTGACGGCAGCGGCACTCCGACAGTGTATGTTGCGGAACTTCCGGAAGAGCGTAGCATCAAGAACGGGCAGAATTGGTTTGCCCTGCGTACGGCGGAACTCCAGACGACTTCGGCCTCTCCGGTCGCATGGCTCGGTACGGACGGAACGCCCGTGTCAGGCTCTTTTATCGTTAAGACCGCGGACGGCGGTTATGCGAAACTCAAGTTCTCCGACTATGACAGAGAGAAAGGAACAATCAAGCTCAGATATGTATATGCATCGGACTCTAATCTTGGCAATTAGCCTGCTGATTGTGTTTGCATCTTCTGTCTGTGGATGCAAGCGCGTTCCTGACCGTTTCAGATCTGACACGGGTGATGCAGGAATAGTTCTGGACTGCCTCAGTGACAACAGATGGACGTACTTCTCGTTCCGAGACGGCAAGGTGGTAGGCCAGAGTACATTCGGTTCCGATTCTGAAGACCGGGACTGGGCAGGTAGGACTGACTGGGACATAGCGATATGCGGGGAATTCCTTCGTACCAATAGCGGGACTTCAGGAGAGGGAAACGGCGGGATACAGAAGAACGCCATTACGGACTTCAATGGTCTGACCGAAGCGCCTTCGGAGGGATATGTCATCGACCGCGACGATATTGTCGTCAGACGTTGAGCTCGAGCCAGCGTGTCTCCAGCCTGTCCTTCTCTTCGAGTATCTCCTGAATCCTCTGTGCATCCAGGCTGAGCTGTGCGTAATCCAGGCTGCCGGAACTCATCCTGAGTTCAAGTTCCGTTTTTTCCTCCTCCAGGCCGGCAAGAGTGCTTTCGATTGCCTCGAGCTCTTTTTTCTCCCTGTAGCCGAGCCTGCGCGGCCCCTCAGGCCTTTCAGTCCGTCGGGCAGAGGGAGCGGCGGCTTTGGCATTCTTCCTTTCAGCTGCGAGTTCGGCTTTCCTCCCCGCCTCGAGTTCCTTGATGTACATCCTGTATTCGCTGAAACTGCCGACAAAGTCCTTGACCTTCCCTTCGCCGCAGAATACAAGCAGATGGTCGGCCACCCGGTCGAGGAAGTGCCTGTCGTGGCTGACCATAAGCAGGGTGCCGCTGAACTCGCGCAGGTACTCCTCGAGTATGTTGAGGGTCACGATGTCCAGGTCGTTCGTAGGCTCGTCGAGTATCAGCAGGTTGGGATTCTTCATCAGTATGCTGAGCAGGTAGAGCCTGCGCTTCTCGCCCCCGGAGAGCCGCGACACTTTCGTGGAGAGCATGTCGTGCGGAAAGAGGAAGCGTCCGAGCAGCCTTGTGTCGGGAACGGTGTCGAGCACTGTGGCGTCGTCTTCCAGCACCATGCCCTCTTGCCTGTAATATCCGGTCACGAGCGATCCGCCCCTTTCTATGCTGCCGCTGCACGGCTGCAGCGCTCCGGTGAGCAGGTCGAGGAAGGTGGACTTGCCTACACCGTTCCGCCCCACTATGCCTATCTTGTCGGATTTCTGGAAACTGTAGCTGAAGTCGCTCAGCAGCGGCAGCCCGTCCCAGTTGTAGCAGACATGGTGGCAGTCTATGATCCTGTTGCCGAGGCGCGAAGCTCCGCCTATGCCGTCCAGGCTGATCTGGCTGGTGGTGTAGACCCGCGATGCGCGCTCCGAGAGGTCGTGGAACGCGTCTATCCTGTATTTGGCCTTGCCGCTGCGGGCGCATGGAGTCGCCCGTATCCATTCGAGTTCGCGCCTGAGCAGGTTGCGCACCTTGTCGGTCTGCGCGTTGTAGTTGTCGATGCGCTCCTCCCGCTTCTCGAGGTAGTTCTGGTAGTCGCCCCGGTAGGTATATACCGCGCCGTGGTCGAGTTCCATGACCGTGTTGCACACCCTGTCGAGGAAGTAGCGGTCGTGGGTGACCATGAGCAGTGTGCAGCGGCTGCGCTTCAGATAGCCTTCAAGGTATTCCACAGCCTCGATGTCGAGGTGGTTGGTGGGCTCGTCGAGTATCAGGAAGTCGGCCTCGAGCGCGAGTATCTCGCTAAGGGCCACCCGCTTGACCTCTCCTCCAGAGAGTTCCTTCATCTTCTTGTCCGGGTCGGGGAGGTTGAAGCTGGTCAGATGCTCGCGCAGGCGCTGCCTGAATGCGGCCTCCTGCTCGGGGTGGAATGTCCCGGTGACGGGGGCGCTGTGGGCGAGTGCCTGCTCGAATATCCCGGCCTCGGGGTCGAAGCAGTATTCCTGCTCGAGGAAGGCGATGCGTATGTCTTTGAGGAAGATTATCCTGCCGCCTGAATCGGACTTGTCCTTGCCGGCGAGTATGCGCAGCAGCGAGGTCTTGCCCGTGCCGTTTGGCGCCACGAGGGCTATCTTGTCGCCCTCGTTGACATTGAAGCCTATGTGCTCGAACAGCACCTTGGGCCCGTAGGACTTGGATATGTTCTCTATTTGCAGATAGCTGGGCATACTCCTACAGCAGTCCCAGGACCTTGTCGCGCGAGAGCAGGCAGTCGCCTACGGATGCGGCCATCCTGTCGAGTTTGGAGAGCACTATTGAAGTGTCGGACGACACGCGGGACAGGCAGAGCCTGTTGACGGCGGTCTTTATGGGAAGCAGCAGGTAGTCCTTTCCGACTATCAGGCGTCCTCCTATGACTACCAGCCCGGGGTTGAAGACATTCAGCACTCCGGCGATACCGCGTCCGAGTGTGTCACCGACCTTGCCTATGCAGTCTATGGCGAGCACGTCGCCCTCCTCGACTGCGCGGAGTATGTCTTCGAGCTCCACATCTCCCGTCTTCTCGTAGATCTTGAGCAGGGAGGAGGAGTGTCCGCTGTGCAGCTTCTCGACTACCATCCTGTGCAGTGCCGAGCCGGACGCGCCGGTCTCGAGGCATCCGACCTTGCCGCAGCGGCAGATTATGTCGTTGTTGAGGGCGGGGAAGTGCCCGAGCTCTCCGGAATATCCGGACTTGCCGTAGAACAGCTTCCCGTCCATTATTATTCCCATGCCGAGACCCCAGCTGATGTTTATGAAGATCATGTCCTTGTCGGCCTTTCTGCCGAGGCACATGTATTCTCCGTAGGCCATAGCCCTGGAGTCGTTCTCGATGTTGACCGGGACGTTGAACTCTTTCTGGAATATGTCTTTCAGCGGCAGGTCGTCGCTGACGAAGTATGTCAGGCTGTATCCCTTCTCGGGATTGACCCTTCCCGACAGGCTGACGCCTACGCCGAGGACCATGGTCCAGGGGATGCCGCAGCGGGTGACTTCGTCCTTGACCATACGGCAGATAGTGCGGAACGAAATCTCGCTGGCCTCCAGCACGAATTCTATGTCCTGTATGAACTTGATGATCTCGCCGCGGAAGTTGCTTATGGCTATGTGGAAGTGGTGTCTCGCCACGTCGACGCCCACGAAGTACCCCGCCTCGGGGTTCAGCCCGTATACGCTGGGCCTGCGTCCGCCGGAGGTGCCTATCTTCCCTTCGTCCTGCAGGAAGTTGTCCTCCATAAGTTCGCCTATGAGCTTGGTGATAGTGGGAACGCTGATTCCGAGCGCCTTGCTGAAGTCGGCTATGCTATAGCTCTGGTGAACGATGCACAGTCTGAGCAGCTCGCGCTTGATAGACGTGCTCTTCGAATTGCCGTCGTTGAGGAACGAGGAGGATGCCATAAGCCTGCCGTTTGTTAACTGGTCCTAAATAGTGTCGCTGCAAAAATATGAACTTTTTTATATATTTGCACATTGTTTTTAAGAAATTTTAAAAGTGCAGATGCGCAAGGCTCTGAAAAAACTGAAGGCCGTCAGGCTGACGCTGAAATACAAGCTGGTGCTCAGCCTGCTGTCGATAGCCGCGATACTCATGGTCTCGTCTACGATTTCGGTGATGGAATACACGAGCATGAGCAGTTATGTGTCGACACTGATAGCGGATGACATACGCAACATCAACCTTTCGCGCAGGCTTTCCGAGATGAGCAGCAGCTATAATCTGGAGATTCTCGAGATAATAGGCGAGGAGGGGCCCGCGAGGATGCCGGAGTTCGACGACGGGTACTTCAAGTCCCAGTGCGACTCCCTGCGCAGCAGCGGCATCTCAGCTTCCTCACACGCGCTCGCGGATTCGGTGCTGTATTCCTATGCCGCATATATGCTTACCTCGCTGGAATTGCCCGAGGTGGCCGCTTCGGACTTCATAAATACGAGGGACTGGTATTTCGACCGCCTGCAGCCGCGTTTCGACCGCCTGAAGGGCGATATAGACAAGCTGGCGGAGTCTATGTACCGCGACCTCGAGAAGAACTCCGCCACCTTCGACCGCGGCTTCTACCGCAGTATCATCCCCGGAATAGTGGCGGTCGGAGTGGGCCTGTTGCTCGTCCTGATGCTGCTGTTCTTCGTGCTTGCCTTCTATGTCAATCCCCTCTACAGGATGCTCGAGGGCATGCGGGCATACAGGTCTGCCGACAAGAAATACACCGTCAGGTTCGACGGTGACGACGAGCTCGCCGAACTCAACGAAGGTATAGGCGAGATAACAGGCGAGAACCAGCAGCTGCGCCGCAGGATCAAGGCTCTGAAGAAATGAACTGGAAGGTAATCAGCAGAAACATCGGCTGCGCGCTGCTCGTGAGCGCGCTGTTCATGTTTTTCTCTATCATCATATCGGTGTCGGAGGGGAACGACTCTGCGCTGGCCGCCCTGATAATATCCTTTACGATTACCTTCATAGTCGGCATATTCCCTTTCATATTCGTGCGCAAGACGGATGTGATATCGCTTAAGGAAGGCTATGTGATAATTACGCTGTCGTGGCTCATGTCGTTCGTCTTTGGCCTGCTGCCGTATGCCCTGTGGGGAGGTCCGTTTACCCTGCAGAACGCCCTGTTCGAGTCGGTGAGCGGCTATACGACCTGCGGTGCCACGATACTCGACAAGGTAGAGGCTCTGCCCAGAAGCCTGCTTTTCTGGAGGGCGTCCACCCACTTTATAGGCGGTCTGGGAGTAGTTGTGTTCCTGCTGCTGATCATTCCGGAGTCGAGCCCCATGCGCATGAGGCTCACCAATATGGAGCTCACCTCGCTCAGCAGGGGAGGATATTCGTCCAACTCCAACAGGGTGGTGTTCATATTCGCATATGTGTACATAGTGCTCGTGCTGCTCTCGTTCCTCGCTTACATGCTGGCGGGAATGAGCCCTTTCGACGCGATATGCCATGCAATGAGCGTGGTGTCGACAGGAGGGTTCAGCACGAGGAACATATCGATAGCGGCTTTCGATTCGGCGGCCGTCGAGGCGGTGTCGGTGCTTTTCATGTATCTGTCGTCGCTCCATTTCGGGGTGCTGTACCTCACTGTGGTGTCGCGCTCCCTCAAGCCGCTGAACAATCCCGTCTTCAAGGCCTACAGCATAGGCATACTGGCGGTCTCCCTGGTAATCGCGGCCGGGCTCAAGTTCGGCGGATATTCCGAAGGCTGGGGAGAGAGCCTCTGGGACGGGCTTTTCACGACGGTGTCGTTTGTCTCGACCACGGGCTTCGCGACCCTAGACAACGCTTCGTGGCCTTACTGGATGATGTTCCTGCTGGCGTTCTGCTGCATAATATGCGGCTCCTCGGGCTCTACCTGTTCCGGTATCAAGGTAGACAGGGCGGTGCTGTTCTTCAAGTCTCTCGGGCGCTATGTCGGCAACATCCTGCACCCCTCGTCGGTCAACGAGATACGCATGGGCCGGAGGATACTGCGCGACGACGAGGTCTATCCCCATCTGCTGTATATAGGCCTGTATCTGCTGGTCCTGCTGGTCTCCACATTCGTGTGCATCGCATCCGGGATGAAGTTCGAGGACTCCTATGTCGCTTCGGTGATGCTCACCGGCAATGTCGGCCCGGGATGCGGCACTATGGGCACCATGGGCTCGTTCAACGGTATTCCTATGCTCGCGAAGCTGATGCTGTCGCTCGACATGTTCCTCGGCCGCATAGAGATTTATCCGCTGCTCGCGGTCGCGGGCATGATATTCGGACGCAGCCGGAGGTAGCCATGGACAGGAGCGGATTCCTCTACAACGCTTTCAGGAAGCGCTTCGGACCGGAACCTACCGAGTGCCAGGACGCGCTGCTGCATGCGGCAGCTGATTTCGTCACTTGCGACGACTCCGACATACTCGTCGTCAACGGCTATGCCGGAACAGGAAAGACCACGGCCGTGGCTGCGATAGTCGCCGCCCTGCGGGATGTCGGGGCTCCGTCGGTGCTGCTCGCGCCCACCGGCCGTTCGGCGAAGGTGCTTTCCGAGATGTGCCGCAGGCCGGCCTATACTATACATAAGCACATCTACAGGCAGAAATCGGTAGATGCTGACGGATACGGCAGTTTTTCTTTAGCGCCCAACAAGTCCAAGGGCACGCTCTTCGTGGTGGACGAGGTGTCGCTGATAGGCATAGGTGCCGGTAGGGAGGGCTCCGGAGTGTCATTCGGATCGGGCAACCTGCTCGAGGACCTCGTGAAGTTCCTGCGTAATGGCGACGATTGCCGCATGCTGCTGATAGGTGATGCCGCACAGCTGCCTCCGGTGGGCATGGACTCGTCTCCGGCGCTGAGCCCCGAATATATGGACGGTTTCGGCGGAGTGCGCTATTGCACCCTGAGTTCCGTTGTGAGACAGGCTGCAGAATCGGGAATACTCCGTAACGCCACCATGCTGCGCGGGCTGATCTCTTCCGGCGCCGCCCCGTTCCGGGACTGGAAGCTGGACCTTGACGGCTGTTCCGATATACGGAGGATAGACGGGGGACAGCTCATAGACTCCCTCGGCGAGGCATATTCCGACTACGGCGAGGACGGGACGGTGGTGCTGTGCCGTTCCAACAAGAGGGCTATCAGATATAACCTCGGCATACGCTCCATGGTGCAGTTCAAGGAGGAGCGTCTGGTGCGCGACGACAAGCTTATGATAGTGAAGAACTGCTATCAGTTCGTCGAGGACATCCCGGGGATGGACTACATAGCCAACGGCGATATCGCGAAGCTGGTGGGCATATCGGGCTTCGAGGAACGTTACGGTCTGCATTTCGCTGATGCATGCCTGCGCTTCCCGGACTACGACGATGTCATTGTCAAGGCCAAGGTATGCCTCGACACCCTCGAATCCGAAGCGGCGACCCTCGACTCCGCACAGCAGAACGCCTTGTTCCAGGGAGTATGGGAGGACTATGCCGACAGGGGGAGCAGACGCAAGGTGTGGTCCGCGGTGCGCGAGGATGTCTATTTCAACGCCCTGCAGCTCAAATATGCCGAGGCGATAACCTGCCATAAGTCTCAGGGCGGCCAGTGGGACTGCGTGTTCATAGACTGCCCGTTCTGGCTCGAGGAGCAGAGCGCGGACGATCTCAAGTGGCTCTATACCGCCCTAACCCGCGCGGTGAAGAAGGTCTATCTTGTCAACTTCCCTGACCGCTTCTTCGCGTAAATGTACTGGTCCATATCGCCGGCGACCAGCGAACCCACTTTCCGGTTCCACAGGAAAACATCAAGATTCCTTATCATCACTGTTCCTCCTTACTCGTTTGGGTATGTACTTGTTCATCTGTTTCAATGCTATCGGGGGTACGGGCAGTTCTGGCAACAGCTCGGACAAACGCTGTTCCAGGCCCAGCACCCGCAGAAGCGAAATGAAATTGTTTAGCGTAAGGTTCCGGTTCACTCCCTGCTCAAGATGGCTGATTGTGGTCAGGCTCACCCCGGACTTCTCGGCCATTTCCTTCTGGCTTATGCGGGCGGCAAGTCGGTACTCCTTCAAACGCTGGCAAAGGAGGGCGATGATGTCCTGGTTAGTGGTATATGAAAGATTGTCCATGTAGTGATATATTGCTATTTCTTCGCAAATATACAAACTAATATCCATATATAGCTACTTGTAATGTGATTTTTGTTCCGCCTCTCTCCTGTTCCTCCCTCGATTTGATAAGACAGGTTTCTTGTGTGACGGTAGACGATTTTTCATTATTTTTGCAGGATATGGATTGGAAAAGACTTATTGTTGCCGTCGCCGCATGCTGCTTCTGCGCGGCATCGCATATTGGAGCGGAGCCGTTGCCCGTTTCTATGGAAGACATGAACATTACTCCGTCTCCGGACAGTTCCATGGTGGCTTTCACGCGCGGGGGAGACCTCTGGGTGCGCAGTACCGCCGACTCTTCGGAGACAAGGCTGACTTTCGACGGCTCGGACGTGATACTCAACGGCTATGCCTCGTGGGTGTACTATGAGGAGATATTCGGCAGGGCGTCGCAGTACAGGGCGTTCTGGTGGAGCCCCGATTCGCGGCGCATAGCGTATTACCGCTTCGACAACACGCAGGTGCCTGTATTCCCCATATTCTCTCCTTTCGGCCAGGACGGCTCGCTGTCGCTGACACGCTATCCCAAGGCCGGGCAGACCAATCCTTCGGTGCGTGTGGGCGTAGCCGAACTTGCGACGGGAAAGACCGTCTGGGCAGACTTCGACTATTCGGAGGACCAGTATTTCGGCACTCCTTTCTGGTCGCCCGATTCGGAGGAGCTGTTCGTGCCGCGCGAGCCGCGCCGCCAGAACATGCTCGACCTGTATGCCGTCAGCGTCGCCGACGGAAGCAGGCGGCAGGTGTATCACGAGGAGTATCCTACCTGGGTGGAGTGGATAGACGACATGCTCTTCACCGAGGACGGCTTCTATATGGCGCGCAATTTCGAGACAGGCTGGGAACAGATATACTTCCTCGGTTACGACGGCACCCTGGAGCGGCTCACGGACGGCGAGAACTGGGATATAACGCTCCTGCGCGCCGACGAACGCAAAGGGGACATCTGGTTCACGGCCAAGCGCGACTCCCGCCTGCACACCGTGCTCTACAGGCTCGACCGCAAGGGAAGGATTACGGCCCTTACAGACCCGGAGCTCAACCTCGACCGGGTGGAGATTTCGGAAGACGGGAAGACTTTCAGCGGCATGGTGTCGACCGCGAGGCAGCCGCGCCGGGACATAGAGGGCAGGACAGACAGGTGCGACTGGGATTATGTATCGCCAGAACCCGATACCGACCTCTCCGCTCTTCCCTCGCCGCAGATTGTCATGATACAGAACGACGGCTATGACCTTTATGCCCTGATGAGCCTTCCCAGGGACTTCGACCCCGACAGGAGGTATCCCGTGGTCATGCAGCTCTACGGCGGCCCCGGAACCCCCTATGTCTACGATATGTGGCGCAGCCGCGACGCATCGGACGACTGGTGCTTCGAGAACGGCGTGATATACATAGTCTGCGACCCCCGCTCGTCAGGGGAGAACGGCCGCAAGGGCATGGACGAGGCCTTCGGACGGATGACTGTCGTGGAGCTCGGCGACTACATCGCCTGGGCTGAGTGGCTTCAGTCGCTGCCCTATGTCGACGGCTCGCGCATAGGCGTCAAGGGCTTTTCGTTCGGAGGTACCACCACGGCTATGCTGGTGCTGCGCTATCCGCAGTATTTCCGTTGCGGAATCGCAGGCGGCGGAGTATATGACTGGACCCTCTACGACACGCACTACACGGAGCGCTTCATGGACACTCCGCAGGCGAATCCCGACGGCTATGCCGAGGCAGGCGTCATAGACTGGGTGCCCCGCGTCTTTACGGCGGAGCCCCAGGCCGGCTCTGCCTCCGCTCATGCTTCTGCGCCTGCTTCTGCTTCAGCTCCTGTTTTTGCTTCAGCTTCTGCGCCTGTGTCCGAGGCTGGGCCGGAGCCTTCCTTTGCTGCCGACGGGGAATCGTGCCGCAGGCCCCTTCCCGGAGCCCTGCGCCTCACCCACGGCACAGGAGATGACAATGTCCATTACCAGAACACCCTGCTGCTTATGGACGCCCTGCAGAAGGCCGGCTACCAGTTCGAGGTGATGTTCTACCCCGACGGCATGCACGGCTACCGCGGCTATCAGGGCGAACACGACAAGGCGGCCGAAGCCGCATTCTGGACGAAATGGCTGCTCCGGTGATCTGACCGGGCTCCTCTCTGGTGCCTTTCCGACTCTTCGAGCAAAACATCCGCCACACCGGCATGTCTTCCAAGCACCTGTGTGCCGCATAGGCGTGGCGGATGCAGCCAAATTGGCTACATCCGCACCGGCCGTATGCCTCCTACGCGGCTGCAAGGGGTATAGTGGTGGACGATGTTTTGCTCGAACGGTTCCCGGGCTGCTCTGATGTGTTTTTTTTTGGGGGGGGGGGAGGCTTGGTCTCTTGAGGATCTGCCTGGTGCTTAGATAATTGTCTAGGGCAGTCCGAATGTTCCAGGGTATGCAGCCTGAATGTTCCTGGGCATGCGGCCTGAATGTTCCGGGGTGTGCAGCCAGGGTGCTTCGGGGTTGCCGTTTTTTTCTCTCCCCCCACGACGCACAGGTACCGTTTGCCGCCTTACGAAACACCCCGGGGAAGCGATAGGGCCTCCCCGGGGTGTTTCGGCTGTCGGTTTTGCGGCTATTGCGGTGTCAATTGCCGGCAGTCTGCCTACGCTTGTCTGCTGGACTTGCCGGCAATGCCTGTATGCATGGCCTACTTGCAGAACTGCTTCTTGAGCGCTTCTATCTTGGCGTCGGCATCGTTGCCCTTGGCTCCGAAGTAGAACTTGATCTTGGGCTCGGTTCCTGAGGGGCGCACCGAGACTACGTCGCCCGCCTCGTCGAAGAACTGCAGCACGTTCGAAGAGGGCTGCCCGGTCTTCTCGGGCTCGAGGTAGTCGATGACCTTGGTGACGGGGGAGCCGCACAGGTCCTTGGGGGGATTTGCCCTGAGGTCTATCATCATCTGCTGGATTTCCCTGGCTCCCGAGACGCCCTTGCGCACGACTGAGACCAGGCCTTCCTTGCGGTAGCCGTATTCTTTGTAGATCTTCTGGAGCAGCTGGTACATGGTCAGTCCCTGGTCGGCGGCCCATGCGGCGCACTCTGCGACCATCATGGAGCTGACCTGGGCGTCCTTGTCGCGCACGAACTGCCCGACGTTGAAGCCGTAGCTCTCCTCGCCTCCGCAGACGAACTCGCCCGTGGCCTCGTGCCTCTTGACGACTTCCGCTATATACTTGAATCCTGTCAGAACATTGTATACGGGTACGCCGAAACTCTTGCAGATGTCCGTTATGAGCTCGGTCGTGACTATGGTCTTGACCACATACTTGCCCTCGCCGAGGGTGCCGAGCTCCTTGCGGCGGCTCAGGATGTAGTAGGTGAGCATAGAGGCCGTCTGGTTGCCGTTCATCAGCACCATTTTCCCCTTGTCGTCGCGCACCGCGATTCCGAGACGGTCGGCGTCGGGATCGGTCCCCATAACGAGGTCCGCCCCGGTCTGCTCAGCCTTTTCGAGCGCGAGCCTGAGGGCTGCGGGCTCTTCGGGATTAGGAGACACGACGGTGGGGAAGTTGCCGTCGGAGACATCCTGCTCGGGCACATGTATGATGTCCTTGAATCCGAGCCTGCCGAGTATCTCGGGCACGAGCCTGACTCCGCAGCCGTGCAGGGGAGTGTAGACTATCTTGAGGTCGGAGTGCCTGCGGCAGGCGTCGGGGCTGAGACTCAGCGAGAGAAGGTCCCTGACATAGCACTCGTCCACCTCGCTGCCCATTGCCTCTATTTCTCCGCAGCGCAGGCCGGAGCTGAACTTGACCATGGACGGGTCGGTAATCTTCGCGACCTCTGCGACTATCTCCTTGTCTACGGGAGAGGTCACCTGCCCTCCGTCGGACCAGCTGACCTTGTAACCGTTGTATTCCTTGGGATTGTGTGACGCCGTGATCATTATTCCTGCCACCGCCTTCTTCAGGCGTACGGCATAGCTCATCTCGGGCGTGGGGCGGATGTTGTCGAAGATGTAGACATGGATGCAGTTGGCCGAGAGCACCTCTGCGGTAATCTTCGCGAACTCCTTGCTGTTGTTGCGGGAGTCGTACGAGATGCAGACCTTGGGATCGTCGCCGTCGTAGTGCGACAGGATGTAGTTCGCCAGTCCCTGGGTGGCCATTCCTACAGTGTACCTGTTCATCCTGTTCGTGCCTACGCCCATTATGCCCCTGAGTCCTCCGGTGCCGAACTCCAGGTTCTTCCCGAACGCGTCTTCCAGTTCGGCGGGGTCTCCAGCGAGCATCTGGCGTACTTTGATCTTGGTCTCCTGGTCGAAATCTCCGTCAAGCCAGGCCTTGGCTCTCAATTCAAATTCTTTCATCGGTATTTAGTTTTTCTGTTATTGTCGGTGCAACTCTCAAAGTTAGCAAAAAGTACATATAATTGCTACATTTGCCGGCATGAAAGTGAAAAAGAGCTTTGCACAGATCCTCGAGGGCATCGACGGTTCGCAGCAGATGAAACTGGAGCGCAAGCTCCCGGACTGGGCTGCGCTCGGAGCGGAGGTGCCGACCCAGCTCGCGCTGGAGCAGTGCTCGTCTTCTCCCGCGGCCTCCTTCAAGGCCGGTCTCGCACGGGAGCTGGCGGGAGGGTGCCTTCGCGGAGTCTGCGACATTACGGGCGGGCTGGGCTCCGACTGTGCCGCGTTTGCAAGGCTATCGGAAAAGGTCTGGTATTTCGAGAGAGACGAAAGGCTCGTTGAGGCCGCGAGGCGTAATTTCGCGCTGCTCGGCCTCGGGAACATCGGAACTCTCTGCGCGGAAGTCGGCCCCGGAACCCCACTGCCGGACTGCGACCTGATATATGCCGACCCTGCGAGGAGGACTTCGGGAGGACGCAAGGTCTTCCGCATGGAGGACTGTGCTCCCGACATAGGCGCCCTTGCTCCGGCTCTCCTGCGCCGCTCGCCGCTTCTCATGGTCAAGCTGTCTCCCATGGCCGATATATCGGCTGCCGCCTCCAGGTTCGGTGAGGCCCTGCGCGAAGTGTATGTCGTGAGCCTCGGCGGTGAGGTGAAGGAGCTGCTCTGCATACTGACGGGGGAGGACGCCGGGCTTCGCGGCATCGGTGTGGTGGAACTGGGCGGGGGAGGCGTGCTGGCGGAGTTCAGGTTCAGCCCCGAAGAGGAGAAGACTGCCGCCATGGGTACCGCAGGCCGTATCGAAGCCGGGATGACCCTGTTCGAGCCCTCTGCCGCGCTCCGCAAGTCCGGAGCCTTCAAGCTGCCGTGCATGCGTTTCGGGCTGGAGAAACTCGCCGTGTCTACACATCTGTATGTGGCCGTCCCGGCAGAAGCCGCACCCGCTGCGCTTTTCAAGAAGTATATGATTGAGGAGGTGCTGCCGCTCGGCAGGGCTTCGATAGATGCCGTTGCATCCAGGAGGCTCAGTGCCGCGGTGAGCGCGCGCAACATAAGGATAGACAGCGACGCGCTTGCCCGCAGGCTGCGCTGCACCCCGGGAGGGGACATGCATATATTCGGCTGCGGCAGCGTCTGTGCCGGGAATGTACTGCTGCTGTGCCGGAGGCTTGCTTAACAGCAGAGGTTTGCCTGGCGCGACGGATTGCCTGATGTGGCGGATTGCCTGGCGCCGGCGGATTGCCTGATGCGGCGGCTCAGTTCCCCGCGTACTTGCACCACTGCGCGAGCGGACAGGCGCCGCATCCGGGCTTGAGCGCCGTGCAGGTGTATCTGCCGTGAAGTATGAGCCAGTGGTGGGCGATAGGGCGCAGATCCTCGGGAATATGCCTTTCCAGGTCTTTCTCGACCGCGAGCGGCGTCTTTCCGCGTGATAGCCCGAGCCTTCTGGAGACGCGGAATACATGAGTGTCCACGGCGATCACCGGCTCGCCCCAGCAGATTGACGCCACCACGTTGGCCGTCTTCCTGCCGACTCCGGGCAGGGTGATCAGTTCTTCTATCGTGGACGGCACCTCTCCTCCGAAGTCGGAGACTATCCTGCGCGCCGTCTCGACCAGGTGTCTTGCCTTGCTGTTGGGGTATGAGATAGACTTGATGTATCCGTAGACCTCTTCCGGCGACGCCGCCGCGAGTTCTTCGGGTCCGGGGTATGCCTCGAAAAGGGCGGGGGTGGTCATGTTGACGCGCCTGTCGGTGCACTGCGCCGACAGCATTACGGCCACGAGCAGCTGGTAGCGCGAGCTGAAGTGCAGTTCGGATTCCGCGACGGGGACATTCTTCTTGAAATAGTCCAGTATCGCGTCGAAGCGCTGTGCGGTGGTCATTGCCTTTCGGGAGTGATTTCGCGGCAGATCTCGTCGCGTATCTCGTATATGCGTCCGGGATAGCGTTCGCAGATGCTCCGGTTGTGGGTGACCATGACTATCGCGGTGCCCCGTTTCTCGTTGATGCCCTTGAGCAGCCTGAGTATTCCGTCGGCCGTCTCGTCGTCGAGGTTGCCCGTGGGCTCGTCGGCCACTATCAGCTCGGGGTCGTTGAGCAGGGCGCGCGCAATGGCTATGCGCTGCTGCTCTCCTCCGGAAAGCTGGTGGGGCATCTTGTGGGCCTTGGTGAACATGTCGACGGATTTGAGCGTATGCTTGATGCGCTCTTCGATTCTCTTGGGATCCTTCCAGCCCGTCGCCTTGAGCACGAAGGCGAGGTTGTCTTCCACCGTCCTGTCCATAAGCAGCTGGAAATCCTGGAAGACCACGCCCATACGCCGTCTCAGGTAGGGTATGTCCTTCTGCCTGATGTCCTGCAGCTGGTACCCGCAGACCGTGCCGCTGCCCTTGCCCAGCCTGTTCTCGGCGGTTATGGTCCTGATGACGGAAGTCTTGCCTGTCCCCACCTTGCCGACGATGTAGACCAGTTCGGAAGGATACACGGCCATGTCGAGTCCGTAGACGACCGTGGTCTCGCCGTTGATTATGTCTGCTTCGGAAAAAGATACTACGGGAACGGGTTTTTCTTCCATGGAGGGGTGTGTTTTTGATGAACCGACTGCAAATATAATGGAAAAAATGAGTAAATTTGTGAGTTTAGCAGCAAGAATATAAAATGGCATCTGTAAAAATACTGGCGGGTCTGCTGGCCCTGGCGCTTGCAGGGCCGCTCGCCGCGGCAGACGACGGCGGAGGACGCGATAGATACCGCAAGGCCCTGGAACTCTACGAAAACGGAATGTACGAAGAGGCGAGGACCATTTTCGAGACTCTCGAAGGGAACGCCCTCGTGGACGGATATACCGTGCTGTGCGCGGTCAAACTGCGCTCGGGGGATTACGAGGCACTTATGGGCGAATACGAGAGGACCTACAGGTCGTCGGTGCTGACGCCCGAGATTCGCTTCGAGAACGCGAGGATACTTTTCGACAAGGGGCTCTATGCCGAGGCGGCGCTGGAGTTCTCGAAGGTCGACGCCAGGGTGCTGCCGCGCGCCTCGAGGCCCGAACTGGCTTTCGACAGGGCGTATTGCAGCTTCGAACTGGGAATGGCTGACGAGGCATTCCGGCTTTTCGAGGCCCTCGACGGCTTCCCCGGTTCCGAATACGTGGCGCCCTCGAAGTATTTCCGCGGCGTGATACTCTACGGACGGCAGAATTTCTCCGCCGCCCGGGAATTCTTCTCCGATGCGGCTTCGGATCCGAGGTTCCGGGCCCTGTCGGAATTCTATCTGGTCGACTGCGAGTTCAACCTGCATAACTACGCCTACGCGCTCGAGGAAGGCGAGCGCATATATGCCGGCGCCCCTGAGGAAAGGAGGAAAAGGCTCGCGAGGATAATTTCCGAGTCGGCCCTCGTGCTCGGCGACGCCGAGAAGGCCAGGGTCTATTACGAGGGCTTCTCGAAGGAGGACATGAACCGCAACGACTTCTTCTATGCCGGTTCGGTGCTGTATTCGGTCAAGGACTACCGCGGGGCCGTCGAGAACTTTTCCCGTATCACCGACCGCAGCGACTCCCTCGGGCAGATAGCCAGCTACCACCTCGGAAATTCATATCTGCATATCGGCAACCAGGTGGCGGCAATGGAGTCGTTCCGGAGCGCCGCCGAGGCCGATTTCGACGCCAGGATTACGGAGGACGCCCTTTTCAACTACGCCAAGCTGGCGTTCGACCTCAACAAGGACACCAAGGGCTTCAACGAATACATAGCGCGCTACTCGACCGGGAGCAGGGGAGTCCAGATATACGGATACATGGCGCTCGCTGCCCTGTATGACAAGGACTATGCGGGTGCCGTCGCCGCCTACGACAACATAGACGAGCTCAGCCCCGACATGCAGAACAACTATACCAAGGCGAATTTCCTGCGCGGGGAGCAGCTCTTCGCGAACGGCTCGTACCGGGATGCGATGCCGTACTACCGTGCGACGGCCTATTATCTGCCGAAGACCGACAGGCTCAATCAGCTTGCCCGCTACCGCCTTGCCGAGGCCGGTTTCCAGACCGGGAGGTATGCCGACGCCGGCAAGGAGTTCACCGACCTTTACAACAATTCCGCGCTCGACGGACTGGTGCAGGGGGCCATATTGCCGTACAACATCGGCTACTGCTGCTTCAAGCAGGGGCTGTATGCGGATGCTGCCAAATGGTTCGACATCTACCTGGCCACCGGCAATCCGCTCTACCGCGAAGACGCCCTGACCCGCCGTGCGGACTGCGACTTCGGCTCGAAGGACTACAAGTCTGCCGTGGCTTCGTATCAGGCCGTGCTGAACGAATTCTATTCTCCGGACAAGATATATCCCTACTACCAGCAGGCGCTTTCCTACGGCCTTTCCGGCGACAAGAGGCGCAAGGTCAGCGTCCTGAGCCATGTGGAGGAGGCTTCCGCGGAAGCCCCGATGTACGACGAGGCCTGCTATGAGCTCGGACGGGCCAAGATGGATGCGGGCGACAACGGCGGGGCGGTGTCCTCGTTCTCCCGTCTCAGGGAGACGAGCGCCGACAAGACTTACAGGGCGAGGGCCACGATAGGGCTCGGCATGGCCTACCGCAACGCGTCCGACTACGACAAGGCGCTCGAATGCTACAAGGAGGTGGTGGCGACGATGCCGGGCAGCGAGTATGCCGAGGAGTCCATGATTGCTATCGAGTCGATATACCAGCGCCTCGGACAGCCCGGAAAGTTCCTCGAATATGTGGAGCAGAACGCGCTCGGAACCCCGAAGACCGATGCCGAGAGGGAGAAGATGTATTTCAATACGGCGGAGCAGCTGTACCTTGCCGGAAACTATGCCGAGACCGTCACCACCGTGGGCAAGTTCCTCGAAAACTATCCCGGGAGCGCCGACGCGCCCCAGGCCTGGTTCTATCTGGCTGAGTCCTACAGGGAGCTCGGCAACAAGGAGAAGGCCGTCGAGGCGTATGCCAGGGCAATGGGCTCCGACACTTCATATTCGTTCGCCGAGATGTCGCGCCTGCGCTATGCCGAGCTTTCGTTCGACCTGCAGCGCTATCAGGACGCCTATTCGGGCTACGAGTCCCTGCTGAACTCGACCAGAATGGAGAGCAACGCCACGGCGGCGAAGGAGGGTATGATGAATTCCGCCTACCGCTGCAAGGACTATGAAGGCGCCATAGCCGCGGCCGTCCTGGTCGAGGCCGACGGCAACACGGACGAGGACGGGAAGCTGGAGGCCAGGTATATCAGGGCCAAGTCCCTGCTCGCCACTTCGCAGCGCGACGAGGCCATGGAGCTCTTCGCCTCCCTCGGATCCAATCCCTCGACTTCCCGAGGGGCGGAATCACAGTACCTGCTGATACAGAACCTCTTCGACACGGGAGACTTCGCTGCCGTGGAGCAGGAGGTATATGAGTTCTCGCAGAGTGCCGGAAACCAGTCCTACTGGCTTGCGAGGGCCTATCTCGTGCTCGGCGACTCGTTCTTCGAAAGGGGCATGACAGACCAGGCCAGGGCTACATACGAGAGCGTCCGCGACGGATATGTGCCGTCCGGAGCCGATGACGACATAGCCGAAGGGGTCGCGAGGAGACTGGCGCGTTTCGACGCTTCCACCAATGAATGAACAAGATGAAAAAGACAGTCATCATATTTGCATCTATGCTGGCGGCAGGCACAGCTGCTTCCGCCCAGGGTATAAACCAGTCCGTGCAGGTCACCAACGATTTCGAGACCGAGTTCGCCGACTTCAAGAAAATGGAGCCCGCGCTGGTGCTTCCGGATTCGCTGTACCGTTTCGACTACAGTTTCGACTATTCCGTATTCGATTCGCCGTACAGGGGTTCGTACGAATTTTCCCCGTACAATGTCGCCGTGGTGCCGGACGTGGATTTCGCGGAGGCCTCGCGTTTCTATCTCAGGGCGGGTGCGGGATATACCCTCCACCCCGTGCTGGACGTGGTCTATACTCCGGTATCCGCGCGCGGGGCGTCCCTGAGCCTGTATAACTTCGGCAAGGGATACTACGGCAGCAGTTTCTACGACTTCCACGACAGGGCTGGACTTTCAGGACGCTGGGTGCTGTCGAGCAGCGTGCTCGACTATGCCGCCGGCTATGACGGAATCTTCACCGGAGTGCAGTCGTCCGCGGCCTCGAACTACCACAGCGGCTTCGCGTCGCTGGGGTTCCGTTCTTCCAGCGCCGATCCGACCTTCCTGAGCTACGCCCTGAAGCTGGATTACAGGTATTCGGCCGATTTCCTTCCGTCTGCGGAGACCTCCGAGCACTATTTCCGCCTCGAGGGCTCCGTCGGCCCCGTGATTGCCGAGAGATACCGTTTCCTGCTCGACTTCAATTTCGACATTGCCGCGCTCGGCGATTCCAGGCCGGCCGTAGAGACGCGCATTGCGAATTTCGCCAAGTTCAAGCCTCACCTGAAGTTCACCCCTGGCGTGTTCGACATCGATGCCGGGCTTGTAGTGGACTATCTGCTTGACGGCAGCTCGAGGTTCTACCTCGCTCCCGACATCAGCGCGGGAGTCGACCTCTTCGACGGCTCGATGAAGGTGACTGCGGCGTTCAAGGGCGGCTCGTCGGTGCTTTCGTACCACAGACTGAAGAGCCTCAACCATTTCTATACGAGGGTTTCGTCCGATCCCGACCTTACCCGGACCAGGTATGACGCCTCTCTGTCTGTCGAGGGAAGCATAGCCTCGCGTCTGCAGTATGCCCTGTCCGGCGGATATGCCTCGCTTGCGGACGCCCCGCTCGATTCCCTGGGGACGCTCGGTTTCGCCGATTACCGTCTCGCCTATGCCGGAGCCTCCCTGTGCTGGAAGTCCGAGCGCTTCGATGCCGACGCGTCCATGCTCTTCAGGTATGCCGACATAGCTCCCGAAGTGAACCTCTACGCCCCCGCGATGTTCAAGGTCGACGCGTCGATGAGTTACAACTGGATGAAGAGGATATATGCCTCTGTCAGCGTCGACGCCTCATCGCGCAGGGTCAATCCTTCGGGGCTCGCTCCCGACATACCCTCGTATGTGGATCTGGGCGTCGGAGCCGACTACTGGGTGCGCAGGTCCTTGTCGGTGTGGCTGCATCTGGGCAACCTGCTGAATATGGACATACAGCGCTGCCCGGGATTCGTGGAGAGCGGTATTTATTTCACCATGGGACTCGCCCTGAAGTTCTGAGAGATTCCGTAAGTTCATTTGCATTGCTCTCGGCTTCTGCGTATATTTGCAAACTTGTATTATTGGTAAAATGATAGATAAGGAAGAGATGAAACAGGCGGAACAGCAGTATTCCGCCGACAGCATACAGGTGCTGGAAGGACTCGAGGCAGTCCGCAAGCGCCCTTCGATGTATATCGGGGACGTGTCCGAAAGGGGACTCCATCATCTTGTGTACGAGGTAGTAGACAACAGCATAGACGAGGCTATGGGCGGTTTCTGCGATTCGATAGACGTCCGTATACTCGAAGACAATTCCATACGTGTACAGGATAACGGCCGAGGCATTCCTACGGGCATGCACGAGAAGGAGCACCGTTCCGCTCTCGAGGTCGTGCTCACCGTGCTCCATGCCGGCGGAAAGTTCAGCAAGTCGAGCTACAAGGTTTCCGGCGGCCTGCACGGAGTCGGCGTCTCCTGCGTGAACGCGCTTTCCGACCTTCTGGTGGCGGAGGTCCACAGGGAAGGGAAGATATTCCGCCAGACCTATTCGAAGGGCAAGCCGACGAGCGGAGTCGACGTCGTCGGCGAGTGCGGCGATACGGGAACCATAATCACCTTCCACCCCGACCCGGAGATATTCACCCAGACCACGGTCTACAGGTACGACACCCTTGCCGCCCGCCTGCGCGAGCTGGCTTTCCTGAACAAGGGTATACGCATTTCCCTTACCGACATGCGCGAACTCGTGGACGAGTTGGCCGAAGATCCCAATACCGGCGAGTCCAAGGCTACGGGCAGGAAGGTCTTCCGCAGCGAGGTCTTCTATTCCACCAGCGGCCTGAGCGAGTTCATAGGATACCTCGACGCAGGCGCGCAGACCCTGATACCGAATCCGATCTGTGTCACCTCTGACAAGATTATCCCTATCGACATAGCCCTGCAGTACAACAACGGCTATTCCGAGAAGATATACTCGTATGTCAACAATATCAACACGATAGAGGGAGGAACGCATCTGCAGGGATTCAAGATGGGCCTCAGCCGCTCCCTGAAGCAGTATGCCGAGAAGAACAAGCTCCTCGACAAGTTCAAGGGCGACCTTGCTCCCGAGGATTTCAGGGAGGGACTCACGGCCGTGATATCCGTCAAGGTTGCCGAACCCCAGTTCGAAGGACAGACCAAGACCAAGCTCGGCAATCCCGAAGTCACCTCTGCCGTGTCCCAGGCGACTTCCGCGGCGATGCAGACCTATCTGGAGGAGCATCCCAAGGAGGCCAAGCTGATAATCGAGAAGATCGTCCTCGCCGCGACGGCGCGCAATGCCGCGCGCAAGGCACGCGAAATGGTGCAGCGCAAGGGATACATGAACGGCGGCGGTATGCCCGGCAAGCTCGCCGACTGTTCCGACAGGAATCCCGAGAACTGCGAGCTGTTCCTGGTCGAGGGTGATTCCGCGGGCGGAACGGCAAAGCAGGGACGCGACCGCAACACCCAGGCCATACTTCCGCTGAGGGGAAAGATACTCAACGTCGAGAAGGCTTCCGGCGACAGGGCTTTCGACTCCGAGGAGATACGCAACATCTACACCGCGCTCGGAGTGACCGTGGCCCAGGAGGACGAGACGGGCGAGAAGCACATGGACCTCAGCAAGCTGCGCTATCACAAGATCATAATAATGACCGATGCCGATGTCGACGGTTCGCACATAGCCTGCCTGATACTCACCTTCTTCTTCAGGTATATGTTCGACCTGATAAAGAACGGCTATGTATACCTCGCCACTCCTCCTCTCTACCTTGTGAAGAGAGGCAAGGAAGAGATATACTGCTGGACCGAGCAGCAGCGCGAAGAGGCTGCGCGCGCGCTCGGCAAGGGTTCCGACAAGGGATATACCGTGCAGAGGTACAAGGGTCTCGGAGAGATGTCCGACCAGCAGCTGTGGGAGACTACGATGAATCCGTCCAGGAGGCGCCTGCGCAAGATCACTATCGAGAATGCGGCCCAGGCGGAGAGGACTTTCTCCATGCTTATGGGCGACGACGTCCCGCCCCGCCGCAAGTTCATCGAAGAGAATGCGCATTATGCGAAGATAGACGCATAGTACAAGACTGAGATTAAAAAACCAAATATATATTATGGTAGATATATTCGAGAGAATCAAGAAGGATTCAGGCGGCCCGATAGGCCAGTATTTCAAGGAGGGTTACGGCTACTACATGTATCCCCGTCTCGAGGGAGAGCTCGGCCCCCACATGACTTTCAACGGAGTTCCCGTACTGAACTGGAGCCTCAACAACTACCTCGGCCTGGCAAACCACCCCGAGGTGCGGAAGGCCGACGCCGAGGCAGCCGCCAAGTGGGGTCTTGCCTATCCCATGGGCGCCCGCATGATGACCGGCCATACCCGCTACCACGAGCAGCTCGAGCAGATGTTCGCCAGGTTTGAGAAGAAGGAGGATGCCTTCCTCTACAATTTCGGCTACCAGGGCATAGTGTCGACTATCGACGCCCTTACGGCGCGCCACGACGTGATCGTGTACGACGCGGAGTGCCATGCCTGCCTGCTTGACGGCATACGCCTGCATGTCGGAGAGAAGTACAAGTACCGCCACAATAACATCGAGGACTGCGAGCATGTGCTTGCCAGGGCCTGCGAGGTGGCCGAGAAGAACGGCGGCGGAGTGCTGCTCATTACCGAAGGCGTGTTCGGAATGACCGGTGCCCTGGGCATACTCGACCAGATCGCCGCACTCAAGAAGAAGTACAGCTTCCGCATAATGATCGACGACGCGCACGGCTTCGGCCTGCTCGGAGAGCACGGAAGGGGTACCTCGGAACAGCTCGGATGCATGGACGACATCGACCTCTACATAGGCGCCTTCGCCAAGTCGATGGCCTCTATCGGAGGTTTCGTCGCCGGCCCCCACTATATCATCAACTACCTCCGTGCGAACATGCGTTCTCAGATGTACGCCAAGTCCCTGCCTCTGGCCCTCGTCATGGGCAATATCAAGAGGATGGAGATAATCGACTCTCCCGAGGGAGACGAGCTCAGGCGCAAGTGCCTCGAGATTACGCATGCTATCCAGAAGGGCTTCGTGGACGAAGGCTTCGACATCGGAGAGGCCCAGGCCTGCGTTACCCCGGTGCATATCCACGGCAGCGTCGGCCAGGCTACCAAAATGGTCAAGGATCTCAGGGAGAACTACAGGATATTCTGCTCGATAGTGATTTATCCCGTCATCCCCAAGGGTATGGTGATATTCCGTATCGTCTCTACGGCGGCGCATACCATGGACGATGTGAACTACACCCTGAACGCGTTCAAGGAGATAAAGGCCAAGCTCGACGCCGGAGCCTATGACGGAGACGATATCGCAGCGATGACCATAATGTAGGGATGAACAAGTCTCTGTTACGCAAGCTGTTTCCTCTGGGAATCGTATTCCTCGTCATCGTTTTCGCGATGCCGGGGAATTCGAAGTTTCCATACGACTACCGCAAGGGGCGCGAATGGAAATACGAGACACTCTTCGCCGAGTTCGACTTTCCGATCTACAAGACGGCCGAGCAGATGCGCGAAGAGCGGAACAGCATGTCGCAGACTGTCATACCTTATTATAAATATTCGGACGAGGCCGCCACGGAAGTGTTCTCTTCCGCTGCGGCCCTGCCTCTGGGGAGGGTTTCCGGTGCGACCCTGTCGAGCCTCAGGTCGGTGTACTCGACCGGTGTGATAGCGGACGAGAGCCGCAGGCAGCGCAACGATCCTGCCGGCGATTCCGAAGTCATCTATCTCCAGAAGGACAAGAGGGCGTACAAGATACCCAAGACGGAGGTCTACGGCCAGGCAGACGCCAAGGCCAAGGTCCTTGCCGACGTGCGGCCGCTGACCAGCCTGAACGTGGACTCCCTGTTCAGGGCGACGGGTCTCTATGACCTGATAGTGCCGAACGTCATATACGACGAACAGACGACTGAACTCGTGCACGAGGAGTCCTCCGAGGAGATTTCCCCCACCTCGGGCTATGTGACCGCAGGACAGCTGATAGTCAGCGAAGGGGAGCTCGTGACTGCCGACATAGAGCAGATGCTGGATTCCTACAAGGCCGAATATGAGCAGAACGTGGGCTATAGCGGCTCTCCGCTACTGTCGCTGCTGGGCAACATAATAGTTGCGGCCGCGCTTGTGGTGCTGCTGTATTTCATAATCTACTTCTGCTGTCCGGCGGTCTTCGCCGACACGAGGTACTATTATGTACTGACGCTCTTCACCCTGTCGTCAGCCGCCACGCTGCTGCTCTCGAGCTTCGCCGAGAACCTGCTGTTCTTCGTGCCTTATACTCTCTTCGCCATAATGTATCAGGCGTTCATGCCTCCGAAGGACATAGCGCCCATATACATAGTGTCGCTTTCCCCCCTGCTGATGTCTTCGCATTCGGGTCCGATGCTGTTCTTCATATTTGCAGTCAGCGGGCTTGTTATGATATTCATATTCAAGTATTTCCAGCAGGGTTGGAAACAGTTCATAGCCTCTGTCCTGAATTTTGCCATGGTGGCCGCGATGTATCTCGGCTTCCTCGCGTCCGGACTTATCCCTTCCGGGGACTGGGGCTCCGTCCTTGGGCTTCTGGTGGGCTCGGTATTCACGGTCGCCGGCTATCCGCTGGTATATCTGTTCGAGCGCATATTCAACATGGTCTCCAATTCGAGGCTGCTCGAACTGTGCGACACCTCCAACCCTCTGATACGGACACTCGAACAGAAGGCGCCCGGCACTTTCCAGCATTCGCTGCAGGTGATGAACATGGCCGACGCGGTCGCGCGTTCGGTGGGAGTCAATCCCGACCTCGTGCGCGCCGGTGCCCTGTACCATGATATCGGCAAGATGCTCAACCCGCTCTGTTTCATCGAGAACGAGTTCGTCGTAAAGGACGGGGCGCACTACCATGACGGCCTTACGCCGCAGCAGAGCGCCCACGACATACTCCGCCATGTTCCCGACGGAGTGGAGATTGCACAGAAGCACCGCCTGCCCAAGGTGATAATAGACTTCATATCCAGCCATCACGGAACCACCGTGGTAAGGTATTTCTATGAGAAGTTCCTTACCGGTGGAGGCGACCCCGCGCAGATAGGGGATTTCCGTTACGACGGCCGCAAGCCGCGCGACAAGGCCCAGATAGTGCTGATGCTCTGCGACAGCGTCGAGGCGGCGTCGCGTACGCTCAAGGGGAATAGCGAAAAGATATATTCCGATTTCGTGGAAAGCATCGTCGACGGCAAGATGTCGGAAGGACAGTTCGACGATGCCGACATCACTATCCGCGAGCTCAACGCCGCGAAGCAGACGCTCAAGGAATACCTTGCGCAGCTCAACCACGAACGTATCGTCTATCCAAAGAAAAAATCGAATAATAAATAGTTATGAAAGTATCACAGAACAGGCTCGACGATCTCAACCTCGAGCTCACAATCGAAGTAGAAGCTGCAGATTATGCAGAGACCGAAAAGAAAAGGCTTGCCGAGCGCAGGCGTAACGCCGATTTCAAGGGATTCCGCAAAGGTATGGTTCCCGCTTCCCTGATCAAGAAGGTCTACGGGGAGCAGTGCCTTGCAGAAGCCGTCAACAAAGTGGTTTCGGATGCGCTCGAGGCCCATATCACCGAGAACAAGCTCCATATTCTCGGCGAGCCCCTCTCTTCGGAGAAGCAGCCCGAACTGGAATGGACCGACGGAAACACCTTTACCTTCGTGTTCGACCTGGGACTGTCTCCCGAGATATCGCTCGAACTGGGCAAGGACGACACCGTCCCCTCGTACACCGTGAGCGTCGCCGCCAAGGACAAGGGCACCATGGTCGAGAACCTCAAGAAGTTCTATGAGGAGAAGAAGGAGGAGAAATCGGACGAGGATATAGACAAGGAGGCCTCGGAGCGCCTCGAGAGCCAGTACAAGAACGAGGCCGAGTGGAGGCTGAGCAAGGACATACGCGACTATGTCGTGGCCAAGGCCGCACTTTCCCTTCCCGAGGAGTTCCTCAAGAGGTGGCTGCTCGCCGTCAACAAGGACAAGCTCAGCAAGGAGGATATCGACAAGGAGTTCGACGGATTCGCCGCCGATTTCAAGTGGCAGCTCGTAAGGGGCTACCTTATGCAGAAGTACGGCTTCAAGGTCGACGAGAAGGATCTCCGCGAGGCTGCCGAGGCCTATGTGACCTACCAGTATGCGATGTACGGCATAGGCAATGTGCCCAAGGAGATGATCCAGGAGGCCGTTGTCAATGTCCTTCACGACCAGAGGCAGGCCGAGAGGATAGTCGAGCAGGTCGAGGAGCAGAAGGTCCTGTCCAAGCTTAAGGAAGAGCTTACGCTGAAGCCTACGAAGATAACTTCAACCAAATTCCGCGAGCTCAAGTAAGACCGGCGCAGCACCGTCGCGTTGTTACAATTATTTTTCCCTGCGCTACATCTTGCCGACGCGCAACTTGTATCACACGCAAAAATATATGTTTCGCGACAATTGCGCGTTTAATCGGACAAGGCATATCTTTGCATCGGATGGTTAAATTGGTTAAATTATTTGTTGTTCTCGCCTTCCTGTCAACCGTAGCTTACGGCCAGGAGGGCGGGAAGTTTATTACCTTCAACACATCCGAACACGACTTCGGCACGCTCGAGGAGTTCAGCCCTCCGCTTTCCTATACTTTCAGGTTCCTGAACGCCTCCGACTCGGCCGTAGAGCTTGCCGCTCCGGTCCTGAGCTGCAGCTGTCTCACCGCGCATCTTTCCCCCCGCAGGGTGGAGCCCGGACAGACGGGCGAGGTCGAAGTGGTCTTCAGTCCGTCGGGTGCCGCGTTCAGGACCTACAGGACTGTAGACATATACTCCAAGTCGGGAGAACACCTGCAGACCCTGACCGTAAGCGCGTATGTCGAGCCTTCCGATTCAGGCATCTCTGACCGCTATCCCGTCATTCTCTCCGATGCCGTACGGGCTTCCCGTACCGATGTGCCTTTCGGCTATGTCTACTGGGGAGAGTCCGCGATGCAGACGGTGCGTATAGCCAATACCTCGGACAAGCCTGTTTTTTTACGCGCGCGCGTGTCGGGACCCTCTTCCTCCACACTGAAAGTCTCCTGCCCGGGTAGCCTTGCTCCCGGTACGGAAGATATGATAAGCCTGGAATACAGGATGCCGGCCTTGCCGCGCGACTACTCCAGTGCCGCCGACACGGTGCGCCTGGAAATTGCCGGCGAAGCCTCCCGCCAGGATATAGTCACGAGCTACATACTTATGGGCAGGCTTCCTGCCTCGGCCCCGGGCGGCAGTCCTTCCATGCGGACCTATCCGTCGGAGGCCGAGCTGTCGAAGGCGCTACTGTCCGGGAAGTACTCGGGCAGCGTGGAACTTTCCAACGACGGGCCGGGACGGCTCGAGATATTTGCCGTCAAGGGAGATGCCGAAACCAACCTCCGTTCCGGAACCATAGTCGAGCCGGGAGACTCGTTCAAGGTCAAGGCACGCTCCGACAAGCCGTCCTTCCGCCTGGAACTTTTCACCAACGATCCTGTCAGACCATATAAGGAACTGATATTCAAATACTGATAACCGTAAATCTTAAAAATCTTATGAACAGTCAACTTAAGCTTGCGGCCTTGGCCGCACTGGCTCTGGCCGCATCCTCGTGCGCACAGAGCTACGAGTACCCTTACCAGAACCCTAAGCTTCCTATCGAGGAGAGGGTCGAGAACCTGATGTCGCTGCTGACTCCCGAGGAGAAGGTGGGACTGCTGATGAACAAGAACATCTCTATCGACAGGCTGGGGATCCCTTCCTACAACTGGTGGAGCGAGGCCTGCCACGGCGTGCGCCAGGACGGCTATACCGTCTATCCCCAGTACATAGGAATGGCGGCGAGCTTCAACCCTGAGCAGGTGTACGAGATCTTCTCGACCGTGTCGGACGAGGCCCGCGCCAACTGGAACCGCTCTCAGCGCGAGTTCAACGTGGACTTCGGTGCGAGGTACTATCCGGGGAACCCGGAGCTTTCGTTCTGGTGCCCCAACGTGAACATAGTGCGCGACCCGAGGTGGGGAAGGGGCCAGGAGACCCCTGGCGAGGATCCGTACCTTTCATCCGTAATGGGCATCCAGACGGTGCTGGGAATGCAGGGCGACGACGACAGGTATTACAAGACTCACGCCTGCGCGAAGCACTACGCCGTACACAGCGGTCCCGAGCCTCTGCGTCACCGCTTCGACGTGAGCGTGTCGCAGCGCGACCTGTGGGAGACCTACCTTCCGGCGTTCAAGGCGCTCGTGACGGAGGCGGACGTGCGAGAGGTGATGTGCGCGTACCACAGGTACGAGGGCGTTCCCTGCTGCACCAACGACAGGCTCCTCGTGGACATCCTGCGCGACAAGTGGGGATATGACGGAATCGTTGTGACCGACTGCGACGCGATCAGCAACTTCTACAACAAGGGTCAGCACGAGACCCATCCCGATGCGGAGCACGCATCGGTGGCGGCTGTTCTCCACGGGACTGACCTTGAGTGCGGAATCAGCTTCATTTCGCTCAAGGACGCCCTCAAGGACGGCATGATCAAGGAGTCGGACCTCGACGGACATGTGCGCAGGGTACTCACGGGCCGCTTCGAGCTCGGAATGTTCGACCCTGCAGAAGACCTTCCCTGGGCTGACCTTGGACCCGAGGTGATCAGCAGCGAGGAGCACGACCAGCTGGCGATCCAGAGCGCGCGTGAGTCTATGGTGCTGCTCAAGAACGAGGGCGGCGTGCTGCCCCTTTCAAAGAGTGTCAAGAAGATAGCCGTGGTAGGCCCCAACGCCGACAATGCCGAGATGCTTAACGGCAACTACGGCGGAACCCCCACTGCGGAGCACACCCGCACGATCCTCGAAGGCATCAGGCGTGCGGTTCCCGACGCGGAGATCGTCTACAGCCAGGCCTGCGAGATCGAGGATGAGTACAACACTACGAACTTCCTGCCTCTGTTCAACGACGGCAAGGGAATGTACGCGCAGTTCTACGGCGGCCGCAGCCTGAGCGGCGATCCTGTCGTGGAGAGATACTATAACGAGGAGATCAATTTCAGCACCTTCGGAGCGTACGGCTTCGCGGAGGATGTCGATGCGGAGGACGTGGCGGTAAGGCTAAGCGCCAGCTACACCCCCGACTATACCGGGAAGATCAGCTACAGCATCAGCTCTGACAACGGCTACGTGCTCAAGGTCAACGGCCGCGTAGTGGAGAGGAGCACCGGCAGCCGCAGGGCACCCAGGTGGGGCGTACCCGACTACAAGACCTTCGACGTACAGGCTGGCAAGCCCTGCGAGATCGAGGTGGAGTATGTAAGGGGCGACGGGAACTTCGCGATGCTTTCGGCACAGTTCTGCCGCCGCGAACTTGCTGACTTCACCGAGCTCGCAGAGTCCGTTAAGGATGCCGATGCTATCATCGTGGTAGGCGGAATCACTGCCCGCCAGGAAGGCGAGGGCGGCGACAGGCCCGACATCGAGCTGCCGAGCGTACAGCAGAGGCTCGTGCGTGCGATGCATGCGACAGGACGTCCCGTCGTACTCGTAAGCTGCTCGGGATCCGCGATGGCTCTCGGTTCAGTCGAGGACCAGTACGACGCTCTTATCCAGGCGTGGTACGGCGGCCAGGGCGGTGCGTATGCCCTTGCCGACATCATCTTCGGCGACTACAACCCCTCCGGCAAGCTGCCCGTGACGTTCTATGCGTCTACCGACCAGCTTCCGGACTTCCAGGACTACGACATGGAGGGCCGCACCTACAGGTATTTCGAGGGCACTCCGCTGTATCCGTTCGGCTACGGCCTGAGCTACACGACCTACACCTACGGACAGGGCTCTCTCTCCAGCAGCTCCATCAAGGCAGGCGAGGGCGTTGACGTGACCGTTCCCGTGACCAACAGCGGCAGCGTTGATGGCGACGAGGTCGTGCAGGTTTACGTGAAGAGCCTCGACAATCCCGAAGCTCCCATCAAGTCGCTCAAGGGCTTCAAGAAGGTTCCCGTGAAGGCCGGAAAGACCGTGAACGTCACGATAACCCTCGAGCCTGAGTCGTTCGAGTACTACGACGAGAAGGTTGACGGACTCTCGATCTTCCCCGGAAAGTACCAGATCCTCTACGGATCGTCATCTGCCGACAAGGATCTCCAGTCTCTCGATCTCGAGGTCATATAGGCATATGAAACCGACATCCATATTGACTTGTCCCCTCGTGCTGGCAGCTCTTCTGACGGGCTGCTCGGCACCCGTGGGTGACGAAATACCCCTCGTGTATTCCGAGGAGAATACCGGCGCGTCGTACGCCTTGGCGCAGGAATACCCCGCGTCGGGGCTCGAGACTCCCGTAATGGAACTTCCCGATCCCCTTGCCTGGGCTTCCGGGAAGGGAAGGGTGAAGGATTTCAACCAGTGGGAGAGGAGGCGCAACGAGATTTTCTCCCAGATCCAATTCTACGAGACAGGTACGAAGCCTGTAGTGGACAGGTCTGCGGTGAACGCGCGCATGAGTGGAGACACGCTGTATGTAGATGTCACCGTGGGCGGCGAGACGCTCAGCCTTTCTTCGCGCATATTCTATCCTGACGGCGACGGCCCCTTCCCTCTGATGATAGGGACGAGCCGCATGTCTCTGCCTCGCGAGATATTCGACGAGAGACCGATAGCCCTAATGGATTACAACGAGCGCCAGGTCGTCAACTACGGACAGTGGGGACCGCGCGATTCGCGCGGAAGCTATGCCTTCGACAGGCTCTATCCCGAGCTTGTCGACAACGGAGCGTATGTCGACTGGGCGTGGGGTCTGAGCCGTATCATAGACGGACTCCAGATACTCGGTCCGGAGGTCACCAGGATAGATGTCTCACATATCGGTGTGACGGGATGCTCCTATGCGGGCAAGATGGCCCTCTTCTGCGGAGCCTTCGACGAGAGGATAGCCCTTACGATCGCGCAGGAGCCGGGCGGCGGCGGTGCCGCGGCCTGGAGGGTGTCGCACAACATAGAAGAGGAGTGCGAGACTCTCGAGCGTACGGACTACAACTGGTTCAAGGAAAGCCTCAGGGAGAACTTCTCCGGCGACAGGGTCTATAACCTGCCCTACGACAGGCATGCCCTGTGCGCCATGGTATGCCCGAGAGCCCTGCTGATACTCGGCAACACCGACTATCCCTGGCTCGCGGACGAGGCGGGATATGTCTCTGCCGTAGCCGCACGCAAGGTATGGGAGGAGTTCGGAATCGCCGACCGTATGGGATATTCGATAAACGGAGGTCATCCTCACTGCATGCTCCCCGAGTCGCAGTATCCAGAGGTCGAGGCTTTCATCGACCGCTTCCTGCTCGGAAAGACCGATGTGTCCACGACCGTGCTCAAGGCCGGGAAGTTCGAAGGCACGACCGACCTTGCGCGTTGGATAAAATATTGAAAGACCTTTCATAGTAAAGTGTAACCGCTTGTTTCAGGCACTCCGCTCCAGTGGCGGGGTGCTTTCTATTTTTCAGTATTATGACTATCTTTGTAACCGTATGGAAAAACACTCGTTAAACATCGCGGTGGCCGGAACCGGCTATGTCGGTCTGAGCCTCGCGACCCTGCTCGCCCAGCATCATAAGGTGACAGCAGTGGACATAGTCCCCGAGAAGGTGGACAAGATAAACCGCAGGATATCTCCTATCCAGGATGAATACATAGAGAAGTACCTTGCAGAGAAGCCGCTGGACCTGGTGGCGACCACCGATGCCAGGGCCGCATACGCCGCTGCGGACTATGTGATAATCGCGGCGCCTACGAACTACGACAGCAAGAAGGACTTCTTCGACACTTCCCATGTAGAGGATGTCATAGGCCTTGTGCTCGAGGCGAACCCTTCGGCGGTGATGGTCATAAAGTCTACGGTTCCTGTGGGCTATACCGCATCGGTGAGGGAGAAGTTCAGCCGGGACGGCGTGAAGCCCGACATAATCTTCGCCCCCGAGTTCCTCAGGGAGTCGAAGGCCCTGTACGACAACCTCTATCCTTCGAGGATAATAGTCGGATACGACAAGTCTTCTCCGAGGCTCGAGGAGGCCGCGCACGAGTTCGCCCTTCTGCTGCAGGAGGGAGCCCTCGAGGAGAATATCCCCGTGCTGCTCATGAACACCACCGAGGCAGAGGCGGTGAAGCTCTTCGCGAACACCTACCTCGCGCTCAGGGTGTCTTATTTCAACGAGCTCGACACCTATGCCGAACTCAAGGGACTCGACACCCGCTCGATAATCGAGGGCGTGTGCCTCGATCCCAGGATCGGCAACCACTACAACAACCCGTCGTTCGGCTACGGCGGATACTGCCTGCCCAAAGACACCAAGCAGCTGCTCGCCAACTATTCCGACGTGCCTGAGAACCTGATCCGCGCCATAGTCGAGAGCAACCGCACCCGCAAGGACTTCATCGCCGACAGGGTGCTCGAGAAGGCAGGATACTATAGCGCCAACAGCAGCTGGGACGAAAGCGAGGAGAAGAAGGTCACGGTGGGCGTGTACCGCCTGGTGATGAAGTCGAATTCCGACAACTTCCGACAGAGCTCGATACAGGGCGTGATGAAGAGGGTCAAGGCCAAGGGCGCCGAGGTAATAGTCTACGAGCCCACGCTCGAAGCCGGGACGACTTTCTTCGGCAGCGAGGTGGTCGGCAGCCTCGACGAGTTCAAGCGCCGCTCCGACTGCATAATAGCCAACCGTTTCGACGCCGAACTCTCCGACGTGGCGGACAAGGTATATACCAGGGATATTTTCAAGCGCGACTGACGCGCATGCAATAACAGTACGGATATGAAAGGAATAGTGCTCGCCGGAGGTTCCGGCACCAGACTTTATCCTATTACGAAAGGCATCTCCAAGCAGCTGATGCCAATCTACGACAAACCTATGGTCTACTATCCGATCAGCGTGCTGATGCTGGCCGGAATCAGGGACATACTGGTGATATCCACCCCCTACGACCTGCCCGGATTCAAGCGCCTGCTCGGAGACGGCTCGGACTACGGGGTCAACTTCAGCTATGCGGAGCAGCCATCTCCTGACGGACTCGCACAGGCCTTCACCATAGGTGCCGACTTCATCGGCGATGACAGCGTGTGCCTGGTGCTCGGCGACAACATCTTCCACGGCGCCGGCTTCACCGACATGCTCCACGAGGCCGTTCTTACGGCCGAGCGCGACGCCAAGGCCACGGTGTTCGGCTACAGGGTGAGCGATCCCGAAAGGTACGGAGTGGCCGAGTTCGACTCCGACGGCAACTGCCTCAGCATAGAGGAGAAACCGCAGAAGCCCAAGTCGAACTATGCCGTGGTCGGACTGTACTTCTATCCCAACAAGGTCGTCAACGTGGCACGGCATATCAAGCCTTCGGCGCGCGGCGAATATGAGATTACCACCGTCAACCAGAAGTTCCTCGCCGACGGAGAGCTGAAGGTCCAGACTCTCGGCCGCGGCTTCGCATGGCTCGACACGGGAACCCACGACTCGCTTGCCGAGGCATCCAACTATATAGAGACCATAGAAAAGCGCCAGGGACTCCAGATAGCCTGTCTCGAGGGTATTGCTTACACCAGGGGCTGGATAGACGAGGGCCGCCTGCGCGAACTTGCCGCCCCGATGCTCAAGAACGACTACGGGCAGTATCTGCTCAAGGTCATAGACTATTTCAAGGAAAGCGGCAAAGTGGATTTCGACTGATTCTGAACCGGTTCTGATATGGAAGTTATAAAGACTGGAATAGAAGGCGTGGTGATAATCGAGCCTCGGGTGTTCGAGGATCCCAGAGGCTATTTCTTCGAGAGCTATTCGCAGAAGGAGTTCGACTCCAAGGTGTGTCCTGCCGTGTTCGTGCAGGACAACGAGTCGTGCTCGTCGTACGGAGTGATGCGCGGACTGCATTTCCAGGCGCCGCCGTTCAGCCAGAGCAAGCTGGTGCGCTGCGTGCGCGGAAGGGTGCTGGACGTGGCCGTGGACATACGCCGCGGCAGTCCTACATACGGAAGGCATGTGGCCGTGGAGCTCAGCGCCGAGAACCACAGGCAGCTGTTCATCCCCCGCGGCTTCGCACACGGATTCTCGGTACTCAGCGAGACGGCGGTGTTCCAGTACAAGTGCGACAATCCCTACGCTCCCTCGTCCGAGGGCGGCATAAGCATACTGGACACGTCGCTGGGCATAGACTGGCAGATACCAGCCGGGAAGACCGTGTTGAGTGAAAAGGACGGACATCATCCGCTGTTTGCGGAGTTCGACAGTCCGTTCGACTATTCGGCAGACCTGTACCCCGAATGCAGATAGGCATATTCGAAACACCAAAAAAGATAGATAAGATGTCAAAGAGGACGATAGTGATAACCGGCGGCGCGGGCTTCATAGGCAGCCACGTGGTACGCCTTTTCGTCAACAAGTATCCCGACTACAGGATAATAAACCTTGACTGCCTGACCTACGCGGGGAACCTCGCGAACCTAAGCGATGTGGAGGACAGGCCGAACTACAGGTTCGTGAAGATGGATATCTGCGACTTCGATGCGTTCCTTGCCCTGATGCGCGAGGAGAATGTGGACGGGATAATCCACCTGGCGGCGGAGAGCCATGTTGACCGCTCGATAAAGGATCCGTTCACCTTCGCGAGGACGAACGTGCTCGGGACGCTGTCGCTGCTGCAGGCGGCGAGGCTCTACTGGGAGTCGCTGCCCGAGAAATACGAGGGCAAGAGGTTCTACCACATTTCCACGGACGAGGTGTACGGTGCATTGAAGATGGACCGCCCCGAGGGTGTTGAGCCTCCTTTCACGACCAGGGCCTCGTCGGGAAAGCATCATCTGGCCTACGGGAACGAATTCTTCACGGAGACCACAAAGTACAACCCCCACAGTCCGTACAGCGCCTCGAAGGCGTCGTCCGACCACTTCGTGCGAGCGTTCCACGACACCTACGGTATGCCTACGATAGTGACGAACTGCTCGAACAACTACGGTCCGTACCAGTTCCCCGAGAAGCTGATACCTCTGTTCATCAACAACATCCGTCACCGCAAGCCCCTTCCGGTGTACGGCAAGGGCGAGAACGTGCGCGACTGGCTGTATGTGGAGGACCATGCGAGGGCGATAGACCTGATATTCCATGAGGGGAAGGTCGCCGAGACCTACAACATCGGCGGGTTCAACGAGTGGAAGAACATAGACATAATAAAGGTGCTGATAAACACTGTCGACAGGCTCCTCGGCCGCAGGGAAGGGGAGGACATGGATCTCATCACCTATGTCACCGACCGTCCCGGGCACGACGCGAGGTATGCCATAGACTCGAGCAAGCTGCAGCGTGAGCTGGGCTGGGAGCCGAGCCTGCAGTTCGAGGAGGGCATAGAGAAGACGGTGAGGTGGTACCTCGACAATCAGGCCTGGATGGACAATGTCACGAGCGGTGACTACCAGAAGTACTACGAGCAGATGTACTCAGGCAGGTAGTTCCGGAGACGCTTATATTTATTGTCATGAAAAGATTTCTGTTGGCTTTCATGTCGGTGATCGCGTTTTCACTGACTTCTTGTGCCGCATGTTCCAGCAGCAGCGGCAGACAGCAGGCTGCGGCGGGGGCTTCTGACGAAGTCCCTGTCGTGTACTTCGTAAAGGATATCACTCCTGAGAACCTCGTGAGGATATACGAGTGCCTCGGACGCGAGGCGGAAGGCAAGGTGGCCGTGAAGCTCTCCACCGGCGAGCCCGGCGGACACAACTTCCTCGACCCCGCGCTTATCAAGGATCTCGTGCAGAAGGTCGACGGAACCATAGTCGAGTGCAACACGGCGTACGGCGGCCCCCGCTCCAGCACCGAGAGCCACCTCAAGGCTGCCGAGGACCACGGCTTCACGGCTATCGCCCCGGTGGTCATAATGGATGCAGAGGGTGAGGTGGAGCTTCCCGTCGAGAACGGGCGCCACCTCAAGCACGACATCGTGGGCAAGGACTTCCTGAACTACGACTTCGTGGTCGTCCTCTCCCATTTCAAGGGCCATACCATGGCCGGCTTCGGAGGTGCGGTGAAGAACATCTCTATCGGAATAGCCTCGTCCCACGGCAAGAACTATATCCATTCGGCAGGAAAGTCTACCACGAGTTTCGGCAATCCGAAGCAGGAGGACTTCCTCGAGTCCATGGCCGAGGCAGCGAAGGCCGTCGCCGATCACTGCGGTGACAATATACTCTATATCAGCGTGGCGAACAACCTGTCCGTAGACTGCGACTGCGACTCCTCTCCCGAGGATCCCCGTATGGGCGATATCGGCATCCTTGCGTCTCTGGACCCCGTGGCGCTAGACAAGGCCTGCACCGATCTCGTGCGCTCTTCGGAAGACCACGGCAAGATACACCTGATAGAGCGTATCGATTCGCGTCAGGGCATGCATACGCTCAGGTACGCCGAGCAGATCGGTCTCGGAAGTCAGGAATACGAACTGGTAGATATCGACGCCCGATAGTCGTCCGGGTTATTGCAGTATTGTTTTTTTTGAAGTACATTTGTGAAAACGCGCTTTTATACCACATTGACACGCAAATACCAAATCTAATATCTACAGTATGAAAAAATCAATCTTCCTGCTTCCGGTAGCCCTCCTGGCGGCCGCCTGCGGCAAGACATCGGACAAGTCACTTGAGATCAACGATCTCGAGTATTTCGAGAGACCCGGGGTGAATGTCCTTGTCTACAGCAACCTGTTTTCCGGCGGGTTCAACGACGAGAAGAACTCCGGAATCGAGATCATCCACCACGGCGTGAGGACCGTCCAGGGCGGTGCGATCCGCCTGTCGAAGACTCCCGAACAGTGGGACCTCGTGCCTGCGACACCCTCGCGCACCGTCAACAGGGACAACAATTCAATCGAGGTGGCCCTCCGCTACGAGGACTATGACTTCGACTCCAGGGTCGTAGTGACCGGCGACGGCAAGACCTTCCATATCGACGTCTATCTCGACGAGCCCGTTCCGGATTCGCTTGCCGGCGATGCGGGATTCAACCTCGAATTCCTTCCTTCGCAGTACTGGAACAAGGCCTATATCATGGACGGCCGTCCCAACCGCTTCCCCCGCTATGCTGTCAGCGAGACTATCACCCGTCCCAACAGTGAGAAGCACAAGCAGTACAAGGGCTACAGGACCTATGACGACAGGGGTACCGGCCGTTTCGTCGATCCGCTTCCCATGGAGACGGGGCACACCATACTCATGGCACCGGACGATCCCGAGCGTATGATCAGGATCACCTCCGAGGATGTTCCCCTCGAGCTCTATGACGGACGCATCATAGCCCAGAACGGCTGGTTCGTGCTGCGCAGCGTCCTTCCCGAAGGCAAGACCGGCAAGGTCATCAGCTGGACTGTCGAGCCCAACGCGGTAGAGGGCTGGATCAGGGAACCCAACGTGGGCTTCTCGCAGGTGGGCTACATACCTTCGCAGCCCAAGGTTGCCGTGGTCGAACTTGACAAGAACGACAGGCCCGAGGCCCGAGCCTCCATATACAGGGTCAACGATGACGGCAGCACCTCCAAGGTTTATACCGGCAAGGTGGTCGAGTGGGGCCCCTACTACAAGTACAACTATGTGAAGTTCGACTTCTCAGACGTGACCGAGCCCGGAGTATACTTCATCGAGTACGGCGACGTGCGGACGAACAACTTCATCATCGACAACAGCGTCTACGACAAGATCACCGATGCCACCAGCGACGTGTGGATCCCTATCCACATGAACCACATGTATGTCAACGAGGCATACCGCGTATGGCACGGCGAGCCTTTCAAGGAGGGATATCTCCAGGCTCCGCCCAGCACCGACCATTTCGATCTGCACTGGCAGGGTCCTACCACCGATACCAAGTACAAGGCTCTGGAACTCATCCCCGGCCTTAACGTGGGCGGATACTTCGATGCCGGCGACTTCGACATCGAGACAGGTTCCAATATCGGCGTGGTGCAGAACTTCGTGACCGCATGGGAGCTCTTCAGGCCCGAGCGGGACATGACTTTCGTCAGCGAGGAGCAGAGGTACGTAGACCTCCATCGTCCCGACGGAGTTCCCGATATCCTGCAGTATATCGAGCACGGAACCCTCAACCTCGTAGCCCAGGCCGAGCAGATAGGACACATGGCCCAGACCCTGTCCAATTCCGTGCTTGACAACTACCATCACCTCGGAGACGCCGCGTCGCTCACCGACGGCCGCCATTACGATCCCCGCCTCGGCCGCTACGAGGTGTCTGCCGACGGCACTCGCAGCGGTACTCCGGACGACATGTGGGCTTTCACCAGCCGCAATCCCGACCTCGACCTCAGGGCCGCCACGATGTTCGCTGCGGCGAGCCGTGCGCTCGAGGGATATAACGACGACCTTTCGGCAAGGGCGCTCAAGCAGTCCAAGAGGCTGCTCAAGGAAGCCAACGAACTGATTGCCGCGCGTTCTGGACAGGAGAGCCGCAGGGGCGGCGGCGATGTCGCCACCAATCTCCAGCTCTACGTGTCTACCGGAGAGCAGCAGTATCTCGACAGGTTCGAGACCGAGATATGGGAGATGCTCGACCGCAACGTCAACTTCGGTATCTCCACCGCCCTCGACGCCGTTCCCTACATGGACGAGGCATACAAGGAGAAGCTCCGTCCCTATGTCGAGAAGTACAACGAGTACATACTCAGCCTCGAGGAGGACAATCCCTACGGCGTTCCCATCGGTCTCGGCAACTGGGCTGGCAGCGGCAACGTGGTTTCATTCGGCACCACCGTATGCTTCGCCAGCAAGTACTATCCCGATATAGTATCGCCCGAGCATGCCTACAAGGCGACCAACTACCTGTTCGGCTGCCATCCTTATCACAACTACTCGCTCGTGGCCACCGTCGGTGCGACCCGTCCGAAGGCTGTCTTCTACGGCAACAACCGTGCAGACTTCTCCTTCATTCCCGGCAATGTGGCTCCGGGCCTGCTGTTCAGGCATCCCGACCACTTCGAGAACTACGACGACTGGCCGTTCCTCTGGGGACAGAACGAGGGTACCATCGGAGGCAATACCGCATACCTGATTTTCGGACATGCATTCAAGGATATGGTATCCAACGAAATCTAATCCGCAGTGACGCTTTTCTGCCGGAGCATCTTCGTGATGTTCCGGTTTTTTTATTAAATTAGCGACTGACTTAACCACATATGGATATGACGATTATCAGAACAATGACTATTGCGGCGGCGCTTGCCGTGTGCGCACCCGCCGTGCAGGTCCGTGCCGATGCCGCCGTCGGACCCGAGTCCTTTCCCGTAAGCTCGGTAAGGATTACCGGAGGGGATTTCAGGCACGCCCAGGACATGGACATCCGCTATCTGCTCGCTATCGATCCCGACCGCCTGCTGGCTCCCTATCTCAAGGGTGCCGGACTTGAACCCAAGGCCGAGAACTATCCCAACTGGGAGAATACCGGCCTTGACGGCCACATAGGCGGCCACTATCTGTCGGCACTGTCGTATATGTACGCCTCTACGGGCAACGACGAGATAAAAGACAGGCTGGACTATATGGTATCGCAGCTCAAGGAATGCGCCGAGGCTTCCGGAAACGGATATGTGGCCGGCGTCCTCAACGGCCCCCGGATATGGGACGAGATACGCAGGGGAGACATACGCGCCGAGCCTTTCGGACTCAACGGGGGCTGGGTTCCGTTATACAACATACACAAGACCTACGCCGGACTCAGGGATGCTTACCTCGTGGCAGGCAATGAAGATGCCCGTGAACTGTTCCTCGGGCTCGTGGACTGGATGGCCGACCTTACTGCCGGCCTTTCCGACGAACAGCTCCAGGACATGCTGCGCAGCGAGCACGGCGGCCTTGCCGAGGTGTTTGCGGATGCAGCGGCAATGACTTCCGATCCCTCATATCTTGAACTTGCGCACCGCTTCACGCATCGGGCTGTGCTCGAGCCTCTGCTGCGCGGCGAGGACCGCCTTACGGGCATGCATGCCAATACCCAGATTCCCAAGGTGATAGGAATCAAGCGCATCGCCGACCTCGAGGGGAACGGCGACTGGGACGAGGCGGCGCGTTTCTTCTGGACTACAGTCGTGGACCACAGGTCCGTAAGCATAGGAGGCAACAGCGTCCGCGAGCATTTCCACCCTGCCGACGACTTCTCGAGCATGCTCACCAGCGAGCAGGGCCCCGAGACCTGCAACACATATAACATGCTGCGTCTGACGAAACTCCTCTACGAGAGCAGTCCCGAGTCATCGTATATCGATTATTACGAGCGTGCCATGTACAACCATATCCTTTCCACCATAGATCCGGTGCAGGGAGGCTTCGTGTACTTCACGCCCATGCGTTCCGGCCATTACCGCGTGTATTCGCAGCCTCAGACAAGTTTCTGGTGCTGCGTGGGCTCTGGAATGGAGAACCATGCCCGCTACGGCGAGATGATTTATGCCCACAGGGACGAGGGCGAACTGATAGTCAACCTCTTCATCCCCTCTACCCTCGAATGGGGCGATGTCCGCGTAGAGCAGAAGACAGCGTTCCCCGATACTGACTTCACCACGCTGTGCTTCGCCGGCAGCAAGGCGCCGGAGCGTTTCAGGCTCAGCATAAGGGTTCCGGGATGGACAGAAGCATCCGAGGTGGAACTTGCCCTCAACGGCGAGCCGGTGGACGCGGAATATTCCTCCGACGGCTATCTGAGCATAGAGCGCAGGTGGAAACCTTCCGACGAGCTGACGGTCAGGCTGCCCATGCACCTTACGGCGCTCGGCCTTCCCGACGGCTCGTCCAACTATTCGTTCCTCTACGGCCCCGTGGTGCTCGGCTCCAGGCTCGGGAAGGAACGCCAGGACGGGCTCTTCGCGGACGAGAGCAGGGGAGGACATATCGCGGCAGGACCCAAGCTTCCGCTCCAGGACATGCCGGTAATAGTCGGCGACAAGGATTCGTTGCTCGGACATATCGAGCCTGTCGAGGGTTCGCCCCTTACCTTCACGCTCCACGGAGTGTATCCCGAAAAGTACGAGGGAATGACGCTCGAGCCGTTCTCTCGCATACATGAGAGCCGCTATATGGTCTACTGGCCTCTGCTTTCGGAACAGGAGTTTGAACAGCGTCAGGAAGAGCTGCGGGCTGCGGAGAAGGCTGCCGCGGAACTCGATGCGAGGACCTTCGATGTGGTAGTCTGCGGTGAGCAGCAGCCCGAGAGCGACCATTTCGTGAAAATGGAGTCGTCGCGTAGCGGCGACGAGGACGGGGTGCACTGGAGGATTCCCGCGAAGTGGTTCAGCTATGAGATGAAAGCCGGAGCCGGAGAGGCCTGCGCGGTGCGGGTCTCCTTCCGTCCAGTCGCTGACGGCGGTGCCGAGGTATATGTCGGCGGCATCCTGGCCGGCAGTTTCGGCACGGGCGATCCTGCCTCCGCTGCCGTCGTGGAGTTCCCCGTTCCCGACGGAGCTTTCTCGGGCGATACCGTAGAGGTGAAGGTATCCGCTTCCGGGGTCGGGGGCAGGGCTCCGAGGATATACGAAGTCAGGATAGTGAGACGATAACCATTAACTACAATGATAAAGCTGAACATGAAAGGAACTATGCTCGCGGCCGTCCTGCTGGCCGCATCGGCAGGCCTGGCGTCTGCCCAGAACCCGGCTATAAGCGCCGTCTATACGCCCGATCCCGCGCCTTACGTGCACGGCGACACGGTGTATCTCTTTACCGACCATGACGAAGACGATGCGACCTACTTCAAGATGAATGACTGGCTCGTATTCAGCACCCGCGACATGGTCAACTGGACCTATCACGGTGCACAGGTGTCTACCGAGACTTTCGAATGGGCCGCCCATGGAGACAGGGCCTGGGCGTCGCAGGCGATTGAGCATGACGGGAAATGGTACTGGTATCTGTGCTGCAACACAGCCGACGGCAAGGATGCACTGGCGGTAGCCGTGGCCGACGATCCCCAGGGCCCCTGGAGCGATGCGATAGGCGGCCCTCTCGCGGTCGGTTTCGGCTTCATCGACCCTACCGTATTTGTCGACGATGACGGGAAGGCCTATCTGTTCTGGGGCAACAAGGGCCTGTGGTACGGCGAGCTGAACGACGACATGGTGTCGTTCGTCGACGGTTACGAGGAAGTGCCTGGCTATCATGATCCCGAGGCCTTCGGAGAGCTGCAGCTCAAGATGAACTGGGCAGTGGGCCGCGACGAGTGGATGACCCAGTACGAGGAGGGCTCCTGGGTGTACAAGCGCGAGGGTACCTATTACCTTATCTACCCTGCGGGCGGAGTGCCCGAGTACATGGCCTACTCCACGGCTCCCAGCATCCACGGTCCCTGGACTTTCAGGGGAAGGATAATGGACGAGGCGGAGAACAGCTTCACCATCCACGGCGGCAACATCAATTTCAAGGGCCGCGACTACATGTTCTACCATAACGGCATGCTGCCCAACGGAGGCGGCTTCCGCCGTTCCACTTCGATAGAGGAGTTCAGTTTCAATCCCGACGGCAGCATCCCCTTCATTCCCTTCACCAGGGAGGGTGTCGAGCCCGTGGCCACCCTGAACCCTTACGAGACCGTACAGGCCGAGACCATGGCGTCGTCATGGGGCGTCAAGCTCGACAGGCTTGACGGCACAAGGCACTATGTGACCTCTATCCACAACGGCGACTGGATCAAGCTGCGCAACGTGGACTTCGGCGAGAACGAGCCGGTGCTGCTCTCCCTGGAGATACTGAACTTCCAGAATGAGGGCAAGATAGAGTTCTACCTCGACGAGATGTCTGGAAGACCGATAGTCAGCATGGACATAATCAACGACAACATGATGGTGAAGGCTCCCGTCACCCCCGGCGTCACCGGTGTGCATGACCTCTACATCCTTTTCCGCGGAGGCGACGAGGAACTCTTCGACCTCGACTGGTGGAAGTTCAACTACCACCTGAACATGCCTATCATACAGACCAAGTACACCGCCGACCCCGCACCGATGGTGCACAACGACACTATCTTCCTCTATACCTCGCATGACGACGACCTTGCCGAAGGCTTCGTGATGAAGGACTGGCTGCTCTACACTTCCACCGACATGGTGAACTGGGAGGACCACGGTGCGGTTGCGTCGCTCAAGAACTTCGAGTGGTTCGACGGCGACAACGGGGCCTGGGCCGCGTGCGTCGTGGAGCGCGACGGCAAGTTCTACATGTACTGCCCGATACACGGCCACGGCATAGGCGTGCTTGTGTCAGACTCTCCCTACGGGCCTTTCCACGACCCTCTCGGCAAGCCGCTGGTATGGCAGAGAGGACACTGGTACGACATCGATCCCAGCGTGTTCATCGACGACGACGGGCAGGCATACATGTACTGGGGCAACCCTTACGTGTATTATGTCAAGCTCAACGACGACATGATATCGTATAGCGGCGGAATCAATACGGTCGACTATAAGATAGACCACTATCAGGAGGGCCCCTGGTTCTACAAGCGCAACGGACACTACTATCTCGCGTTCGCCTCCACCTGCTGCCCCGAGGGCATAGGCTACGCCATGAGCGACAGCCCCACCGGCCCCTGGAAGTCTATGGGACACATAATGGACAGGACCTGGAGGACGCGCGGCAATCATCCCGGAATCATCGACTACAAGGGCAAGAGCTACATCTTCGGACAGAACTATGACCTTATGCACCTCGAGACCTTCGTGCACCACGAGAGGCGCAGCGTATCTGCGGCGGAGATGCACTACAATCCCGACGGCTCCATACAGAAGGTGCCCTACTGGCTCGACAACTTCCTCGAGCCCATAGAGGCGTTCGACCCCTACCGCCGTGTAGAGGCCGAGACCATGGCCTGGGGCTACGGACTCAAGACCAGGGCCGACGAGGGGCTCGGCATAATCATCAACAATGTCGACGAGGGCGAGTATCTGATGCTCCGCAAGGTCGACTTCGGTGCGGGAGCCTCGGGCTTCACTGCCAGTGTCTCCAACGCCGGAGAGAAGGCCGCCTATATCGAAGTAAGGCTCGATTCCGAGGACGGACCGCTGTGCGGCACGCTGGAAATCAAGCCTACCAAGGGATTCAAGACACTCTCCTGCAAGCTTAGGGAAGCCGCAGGAGAGCATGACCTGTATTTCGTGTTCCGCGGAGAGGCCGGAAAGGACCTCTTCGAATGGGACTGGTGGCAGATGAAATAGCCCTTATCTGAACAGCCTTTCGGCGGTGAGCTCGAGATAGTCCCTGCAGTTCATCCAGGTGTGCCCGCCGCCGGGGTTGTAGAATACATGTCCGACTTCCTCGGATGTGAGGAATGCGTCCAGTCCGCGCGATGCTTCGATAAGGAAGTCGTCGCTGCCGGTACCGAGGAAAAGCAGTTTGAGGTTTTCCTTTACCGTCGGGACAGGGTCGTATACTCCGCCGAGGAAGTTTGCCTTGTATTCGTCACCGAACAGGGCGGGGGCGTATGCGCATACCCAGTGGAACTTGTCGGTATTGCCCAGACCGCAGGCGAGGGCCTGGCGTCCTCCGAGCGAGAATCCCGCTATCGCGCGGCTGTCGGCATCGGTGAGCACGTTGTAGTTGGACTCGATGAAGGGAACGACTTCGTCCAGGATCTCCTTCGTGATGAGGTCGGTGTCCATGGTGTTCGCTCCTGAGGATACTCCGGCCTTTTCCATTTCGATGTAAGGGTTGGCATAGGGCATCACGACTATCATTCTCTCGGCGCGTCCCTGCGCGATCATGTTGTCGAGTATCACATTGGCCCTTCCGACCTTGAACCAGGTCTCGTAGGTGTCGGTCATGCCGTGTATCAGGTACAGTACGGGGAGCTTCTCGTCACCTGAGGGCTCGTATCCGGCAGGGGTATATACGCACATCGGGCGCTCTATGCCGCCGCAGGTCTCCGAATGGTAGAAGCGGTAGCTGACCTTGCCGTGGGGCACGTTCTGCACATCCTGCAGGGCTGGGGCGTCACCGCGTACGTCGGCAAGGCTGTACTTGAATCCCTCGTTTGGGAATATGAACATGTTGCAGGGGTCTGCGACCTTGGTCCCGTCTACCACGAACGCATAGGGGTATATGTCCGGCTGCTCGGGGCGCACGGTTACCGACCATACTCCTCCTTCGCCTTTCTGCATGGGCCTGGTTCCCTCGAACATCTGGCATTCGAGCTCCACCTTCGATGCGTCCCCGGCCTTGAAGCGGAAGGTCACGCTTCCGTCCGCATGGTATTCGGGTGAAACTACCGGGGCGGGGAAGAGCCTTGCCATTACCTCGGGCGTGAGTCTCTGTTCTCCCTCTCCCGTGCCTGCCGGTGTCTGGGCGGCGAGGCTGCCTGCTGCGAGGACGAGCCCCGCAAGAATCATTATGCTGTGTTTCATCTTATTCATCTTGTTGTAGTTTACATTTTATTTGAAAAGCAGTCTGAGCGACTTGTCGAGGAAGTATCTGGCATTCATCCATGTGTGTCCGAACTTGTCGTCGGTGAACACCTTGACGTTCTCTATGCCCTTGCTGTCGAGGAAGTCCATATAGTCCTTGGCGTCGGCGTAGAGGAAATCGTCCGTGCCCACTCCGAGCCAGAACAGGTTGACAAGTTCGTTTATGTCGGGGTCGTCGTAGGCCGGAAGGTCCATGGTGGTGAAGGAACTGTACGAACACAGCCACGAGAACTTGTCGAGGTTTCGCAGGCCGTTCGCGAGGGCCTGGTTGCCGCCGCGGGAGAAGCCTCCTATCGCACGGTGGTCCCTGTCGGCTATGGTCCTGTAGTTCTTCTCGACATAGGGCATCAGGTCGTCTATGAGGTCGGCGGAGAACATGTCGCCCCTGCCGCGCAGGTCGGTGCCCGCAGGATAGTATTTGGACGGGTTGCCGTAGGGGAGTACGACTATCATCTCCTCTGCCTGCCCGGCGGCGATGAGGTTGTCGAGTATGAAGTTGACCCTTCCCACCTTGAAATACACCTCCTCCGTGTCGGTGGTGCCGCTTATGAGGTAGAACACGGGATAGTTCTTTTCGGGATGCGAGTCATATCCGGCAGGCGTGTAGACTATGGCGTTCGCGAACAGCCCAAGAGTCTGCGACCAGTAGGTGACATAGTCCACGGCCCCGTGCGGGACGTCCTGCGCCGAGTGTATCAGCGGGGTGTCGCCGCGGATGTCGAGTATGCTGTTCTTGAAGCCCTCGTTCGGGAACCAGTCCGGGTTGAGGGGGTCCATGACGCTCACGCCGTCCACTATGAAGCAGTACGGGTACATGTCGGGCTCGGCCGGGCCGAGGGTGACTGTCCATACGCCGTCCCCGCCGCGGTGCATGTCGTGGCGCCCTGCGAACTGGACATCCACCTTGACGTCGGAGGCGTTGTCGTTACGGTAGTTGAACGTGACCGTTCCGTCGGGGTTGACCACCGTCGATTTCAACGGTGCGGCGCCTCGGGCTCCCTGCGCGGAGCACGTCAGCACCGAAGCCGCCATAGCCAGGGCCGTGACGGCAGATTTCAGGTAATTTGACATAACTTATAGAAAACTTGGTTATATTTATGCATCAAAAAATCAAACCGCATTATGACACGCAATGACGTCTTCCGCCTCGCGGCCGCGCTGCTCGCGATTTCATTAACGGCATCGTCCGGAGCCTCACTCTGCAGCGCCCAGGACGACTCTCCCGAAGGAAACTACAGGGAGAAAGTGGTCTATTCCGGACCGGATGTGATATTCCGCCAGATAGACGAGCATACCTGGGAGGGCAACGGGCACCTCTGCTACAACGAATCCATCTACATTGTGGAGGGCAGCGAAAGGGCCCTGCTCATCGATGCCGGCACCAAGATAGCAAATCTTGACGAGATTGTGGCCGGAATCACCGAAAAACCTGTGACTCTCGTGGCTACCCATGTGCACCCCGACCACACCGGTTCGGCAGTGAACCTCTTCGACGAGATATGGATCAACGCCGCGGACATGGTCAACGTGGAGTCTATCATGAAGGACTACCCGGGCAGGATAAGGTATCTCTCCGACGGACAGGTGTTCGACCTCGGCGACAGGGAGATAGAGGTCATCTTCACCCCCGGACACACGCCCGGCTCCACGACATTCTTCGACAGGAAGGCCGGCTACGGCTTCAGCGGAGACGCGTTCGGCTCTACCAACCTGCTGCTCTCGACCAACTTCTCGACACTCATTTGCACGACCTCGCGCATAGCGGAGTATATGGAGAAGTACGGAATCACCATGCTCTATCCCGGCCATTACCACGGCGACAATCCCGAGACCCTGCAGAGGGTCAGGGACCTTAACCGCATGGCGCGCGAGGTGCTTTCAGGCGAGCGCGAGGGGAAATACGAGGAAGGCATGCTGGGACTCAACGCCGCGGTGACCGACTTCGGCGTGACCATACGCTACAACTACCCGGGCGGCGTGAAGTAGGCCGCATTGAACTGACAGGAAAGCTCCGGATACGGAAAGAGGAGATTCATCGGAACTGGTAAAAGTTCCTCCGGATCTCCTCTTTCCGTGTCAGTGACCTGCCTTGGCCTTGCGGCGGGCGGGATGCCGCTATCTTGAGCCGAGCTCCTTGCTGAAGGCGTATACTGCGGCCTTGTCGTCGCCTATGCACTTGAGGGCGTCGAGTATACCGGCGGCCGTAGCCTCCTCCTCGACCTGCTCGCTTACGAACCACTGGAGAAAGCCTGCCGTCGCGAAGTCCTTCTCGTCTGAGGCGAGGCAGCAGAGAGAGTGTATCATCGCGGTGACCTTCTTCTCGTGCTCGAGGGTCTGGGCATACATCTCCGTGACGCCGTTCCAGCTTGTGGGAACTTCGGCTATGGGCTTCAGCTCTACCTTTGCCATCTGGCTGCCCATATAGTCTACGAACTTGAAGGCGTGCTCCATTTCTTCGTCATACTGCTTGCGGAACCAGTGCGCCACTCCTGAGAGTCCCTTGTCCGCCGCGTCGAGCGACATCGCGAGATAGAGGTATGCCGACCACATCTCGGCGTTTATCTGCGCGTTCAGCGCATCCTGCATTTTCTTGCTTATCATCGTGTATGTGATTTTAGTTGTTAAAGAGCGAGCCCTACTCCTCGGGGGAGAACTGGTCCTTGCCCACGGAGCAGAGGGGACATACGAAATCTTCGGGAAGATCTTCCCATGCCGTTCCGGGAGCTATGCCTCCCTCCGGATATCCTGCCTGCGGATCATATTCCCATCCGCATACGTCGCATCTGTACTTCATAATTTAGAATAATTTTAATTAAGTGTTACAAATGTATCAAATTCCATGGATAAAACCAAGCGTCGCGTGAATTTACAGCAATATTTTTGAATATTGCCGGAAATTTACTTGCTTTGTGAAGGAGAAGCCGTATGGAGAAGGGAAAGGAAAAACAGGATGTAAATGCAGGTATACCGGCTGCAATCTGCGACCGGTTGCCTGAAACCATTGACATACAACGGATGATTCGGGAAATCAGAGGCCGGCAAGTCATGATCGACAGGGATTTGGCTCAGTTGTATGGTGTGGAAACCAAACGTCTCAATGAGCAGGTGAAGCGCAATATTGAACGATTCCCTGATGATTTCATGTTTCAACTCGGCAGAGGGGATGTTGAAATCTTGAAGTCGCAAAATGCGACCTCAAGTTGGGGTGGGGATAGAAGATTGCCCTATGCTTTCACGGAGCAAGGTATCGCCATGCTTAGCTCTGTCTTGAAATCACAAACTGCAGTAGATGTGAATATCCGCATCATGCGGGCCTTTGTGTCAATGCGGCGTTTCATTGCTACCAATGCCCGACTGTTCCAACGGCTCGAAACAATAGAATATCACCAACTGGAAATGAAGCAGCATCAGGAGGCGGCGGACAGGCGCATTGAAGAAGTCTTCAAGCGGCTGGATGCGAACACTCCACCCATACAGGGTATATTCTATGACGGGCAAGTGTTTGACGCTTACCGTTTCGTGGCCGATCTGATGCGAAAGGCCAGACATTCGATTGTTCTTATTGACAACTATGTGGATGACACCGTACTCGCGTTGCTTGACAAAAGGGAAAGAGGAGTGACGGCAACTATCTATACGCAACATATCAGCGACCGGCTCCGCTTGGATGTTGACCGTCATAACGCCCAATATCCGCCCGTTGAAATAAAGCAATTCAACAGAGCACACGACCGCTTCTTGCTTGTTGACGACGAAGTGTATCATATAGGAGCCTCTATTAAAGATTTAGGGAAAAAGTGGTTCGGTTTCACCTTGATGCATGACATTGCGGCGGCTGAACTTATCAGAAAGATTGAATGATAATAAAAATTTATCGGAGAAATGAGTTTCATCGGCAACATACTCTGGATAATATTGGGCGGCTTCCTGCTTTTCCTGATGTATTTCTTCGGCGGGCTGCTGCTCTGCTGCACGGTAGTCGGCATCCCCTTCGGCTTCCAGCTTATCAAGATAGCCGTCCTTGCTCTCTGCCCTTTCGGCAGGGATGTCGAGATGCTGCGGAATTCCGGCTGCCTTTCGCTGGTATTCAACATCCTCTGGGTGGTTTTCGGCTGGTGGGAGATAGCCCTTGTGCATCTGGTGCTGGCCTTCTTATGTGCAGTCACGATAATCGGCATCCCGTTCGCCAAGGCGCATTTCCGCCTTATGAAGATGAGTTTCATGCCTTTCGGCACTAACGCGGTCGCCTGAACATGCTCGCACAGGTATGGCTCAGCGCAGCGGGGCTTGCGGCTGCGACGATGCTCGGCTCTCTGATAGGCTTCGCCGTCAGGGAACTGCCGCATAAGTGGAACGATGCGGTGCTCGGTTTCTGCGCCGGGGTCATGCTGGCCGCCTCCACAGTGGGCCTGATAGTCCCTGCGGCGGAACAGGCGGGGCCGTCGTGGTGGCTCGTGCTCCTCGGTGTCGTCGCGGGCATGCTGTTCCTGAATGTACTGGACATGGTGACCCCGCACCTGCACAGGATTACCGGCCTCGACAGGGAGGAGCACCTGCACAACGCCTCGCTCAACCGCATACTGCTCTTCGTGCTCGCAATCGCGCTGCACAAGTTCCCCGAGGGCATCGCGAGCGGCGTGGGCTTCAACTCCGCAGATGTGTCCGACGCATGGACGGTGGTCGCAGGAATAGCCCTGCAGAACATTCCCGAAGGCATGGTGGTCATAGCCCCTCTGCTGCTTGCCGGGGTGAGCCGCATGCGCACCTTCATGATTTCGCTCGCCATAGCGATGCTGGAGGTCGCTGGGGTATGGACGGGCTATGCCTTGGGCGCCCTGAGCGAGAGGATGCTTCCCGTGATGCTCTCTTTCGCCGGAGGCGCGATGCTCTATGTGGTCAGCGACGAGATGATACCTGAGACCCATGCTCACGGCTACGAGAAGGCTGCGACCTACAGTCTCGTGCTCGGTTTCGTCGGGCTCGTGCTGCTGGAGCGGCTTTTCTGAGCTATCTGTACTGCAAAATTATAAGACAAGATCAGGATATATGGCAGAAAGACACATAATCGATATGGAGACCTGGCCGAGGCGCGGGCACTACCGCTATTTCGGGAACCTCGACGACCCGTATTTCGGCATCGCCGACGCAAGGCATGTCTCGCAGTTCTTCGGCGTACTCGATATGGTTTGATCTGTGACAGTCGTCATGATGATATGGAAAAGAATATAGCGGAAAGGATAAAGGTCGTCGTATTCGATGCGGACGACACGCTCTGGGCCAACCAGCCGTATTTCGATGAGGCGGAGGACAGTTACTCCAGCCTGCTTTCGGACTACGGAGAGGCGGAATACATAAAAGGAGAGCTCTTCTCGACTGAGATGCGCAACATGGACGAGCTGGGTTTCGGGGCTACGGCGTTCACGCTGTCCATGATAGAGACGGCCCTGCGCATAGGCGGCGAGAGCCTGCCGGTATCGGCTGTCTCGGATATATACGCGATAGGGCGCTCGCTGCTCAGGATTCCGGCAACGCCGCTGGAAGGAATCGAGGAGACGCTGCAGAGGCTTGCCGGGTCACGCCGTTTCAGGCTCGTGGTCCTCACCAAGGGGAACCTGCTCGACCAGGAGCGCAAGCTGGAGCGTTCGGGGCTCGGCAGGTACTTCGACCATGTCGAGATAGTCTCGGATAAGAACGAAAAGGCTTATTCGGACTTCGTGGCCTTTCTTGGCATCGACGCCTCCGAGATGATAATGGTCGGAAATTCGTTCAAGTCGGACATCGCTCCCGTCTTGGCAATCGGCGGTTACGGCGCCTATATACCCTTCCACACCACATGGCAGCATGAAAGAGCCGAGGAATATTCTCATCCCCGGCTCATCAGGCTGGACAGCATCGTGCAGCTGTCCGGCATGCTCCTTCAGGCGACGATGCCGGAAAGTTCCGGAAAGGCGTCTATAATATAGTCGGGCCCTACGGAAGCGAGTCTTTCGCGGCTGTGGTTGCCGTAGCTGACTCCGCATACGCGGCAGGCGGCACCCTGACCCATCTGCAGGTCGAAGGTCGTGTCTCCGACGACTATGGTCTCGGAAGGGTCGAAATGCAGGGTCCCGAGTATCCTCAGCACCATTTCCGGCGAGGGTTTGGGCGCGCATCCGCTGCCTGCCGTGAGTATCAGTTCGAAGAACTGCCTGAGATTGAACGCATCGAGCAGCCCTCCGAGCGAGTCGGTGCCGCGCGAGGTGGCGATTGCCATACGCAGGCCGCGTCCCCTGAGGCTCTCCAGGGTCTCGTAGACTCCGGGAAACATCGTGATGTGCGGGGCTGCGACCTCGTTGAATAGGCTCCTGTATATCGCGGCAGCCCTGACTGCAGTCTGCCTGTCGAGCCCTCCGCCCTTTTCCAGGGAAAGCTCCAGCGGAAGCCCTATCGCGCCTACGATGTCTTCCCGCGGCGGGGCTGGCAGCCCCAGCCGGCGGAAAGTCTCCATTTCAGTATGGACGATACCTTCGCAGGTGTCTACGAGGGTTCCGTCGAAATCGAATATCAGGTTTTTCGTCATGGACTAGAATTTCAGCCGGATTTTCCGTCCGGAGTAGGTGACGCTGCGGGTGTCGCCGTCCACGCAGACATCTATCTGCCTGACGGCGGGCATGCCGTCATAGCCTCCTTCGGAGCGTCCTATGGTAAGGGTGCGGCTGTCGTCGTCCCATTCCAGGGGAATCCGCAGCTGCTCTCCGTCGAGGTAGTCCATGCTCGTGCCGTCGTCTTCATAGAGGGTGAACGACGCGTCCGCTCCGGGGTATACGAGAACCTTCAGGTATCCGCCGGTGTCTTCTCCGCTGTGCTGTATGTCGCGGCCCGTGGGGACTATGGAACCGGCCCTGACGAACACGGGTATGAAGCTGTCGTCTACCGCGACGCTCACGCTCCTGCCCCCGTCATGGTGCCTTCCTCCGTGCAGCTCATACCAGCCGGCCTCCCATTCCGGAAGGTAGCATTCCGCCTGCGTGGCTCCGGCCTCGGTGACAGGGCATACGAGGAATGCGTCTCCGAACATATATTCCGTCTTCTGCGCGAGAGCCTCGGCGTCGTCGGGGAAGTCGAACACGAGCGGCCTCATCATGGTACGCGACTCGAAGCTGACGCGCGAGGCTTCCGAGTAGATGTAGGGGAGCAGGCGGTAGCGCAGCCTGATGTTGTCCGTGACGACCTCGAGCGCATGCTCTCCGTACCTCCAGGGCTCGGTGTCGCTCATATAGCCGTGCACCCTCATCATCGGGAGGAACACTGACGCCTGTATCCAGCGCAGCATGGTCTCGATGTATTCCGGATTGTCGTACTGGTCACGGGGACGGAAGAATCCGCCGGCGTCGTAGGTCCACCACGCCTGGCCGGAGGCCATCATGCCGAGACCTGCGCTCAGCTGGTAGGCGAGTGTCTTGAAGTCGTGGCCGACATCGCCGGACCAGGTGGCGGTGCCGTAGCGCTGTATGCCCGGGAAGCCGCAGCGCGTGAAAATCAGCTGCCTGTGCGAGGGATCGTCCCTGCGCAGCCCCTCGTAGACGGTCTTGCTGACGAGCAGGGAGTAGGAGTTGCGCAGCAGCTCTCCAGGATATTTCCCGGCGTCTATGCGGCGTCCAGCAAGGTCGTCGTTCTCGGGCTCGGTGGCATCCTGCCACCAGCAGTCGATGCCGTAGGGCAGGAGACGCGAGCTGAAGTTGCGCCAGTATTCGTCAGATGCCGCAGGGTTGAAGAAATCGACCCAGTCGGTGCCGGGAATCAGGAATCCTTTCGAAGCCATTGACGAGCCGACTGTGCTGTTACGGTCTATTTTCGACCATACCGAGAGCATGAGCCTCATGTCCATGGAGTGCAGGCTGTCGGTCATCGCGCGCGGGTCGGGATAGTTCTTCCTGTCAAAGTCCATGGCGTTCCAGCCGAGTTCTCCCCAATACTGCCAGTCCTGGACTATCATGTCTATGGGAATCCCCCTCCTGCGGAACTCGGCCGCATTCTCGAGCAGTTCCGCCTGGTTGTGGTAGCGCTCGCGGCAGTGGATATAGCCCAGAGCCCATTCCGGAATCATCGGCACCTCGCCGGTGAGCTGCCTGTATGAGGCCGTGACCTCGTCGGCGTTCCCTACGAATACGGTGTAGTCCACGCATTCCGCCACCGGCGATGACAATACGGTGCTCCCGTCAACCCTGCGCCAGCCGAGAACGGGGACGTCGCTGCGTTCGAGCTCGGCGCTCACCCTATGCGTGCCTTTCTCAAGTTCCACTATCGCAGAGACGGTCGGAGGCAGCCAGAGGTTGCGTACGTCTATTATGTTCCTGCCGTCTATGCTGAGGTTGTGCCGCCTTGCCATTTTCTGGCCCACATCCAGCAGCAGCGCATAGCGTCCGCTCTCCTCTATCTCTATCTCGGCCTCGAAAAGGTTGCGCGTGCGCACTTCTTTCGTGCCGCCCGTGGAGGAAGTGACGTCCACTACCTCGCTCTCTGAAACGCCTTCCTGCCTGAGCAGGGCGACGCTGTGCTCCGACGGATTGAAGTCCACGAGCCCGTAGTTGTTCCAGAGCAGGCCGTAGCCCATGCTGGAGATGTACATGGGTATCGAAATCTGCGTGTTGACCTGCGTCAGGCGCCTCGTGAGCCCGCGCACGTCGAGGTAGCCGTCCTGGAACTGACCCAGTCCGAAGAGCGCCTCGCCTTCGGGAGAATCGGCCGTGAGTGTCGCCCTGTAGAGCGCATGTCCGTCGAGGGGAGCTGGCTCCAGGCTGTGTCCCGTGGCCCTGAATACGCATTCTCCTTCCGCATTCCTGACAGTCACGGTGCCTGCCGCGGGGTCGGCCTCGACGCTCATAAGGGATGTCGACATCAGCGTCGTGCCGTTTTCCGCAGTGCGTACCCGCGTGTGCACATCATGGTCCTGTCCGGTATAGATCCATTCAGGCATCAGGCCTTCCGCGGCTTCTTCCCCGTCGGAAAACTGTATCCGGACGCTTCTCTCGTCCAGCGGGGTGAGCTTCAGCGTGCCGCCGTCAAAACCAAGCTGCACCTGGGCATGCGCCGCCGCGAGGGACATGACGCACATCCAGATGCAAGCTGCGAACCTTCTCAGCCTCATCCGTATCAATAGTTCTCGGCGTGGAGCTCGAAGTATGACTGGGGATGGTTGCAGGTGGGGCAGACCTCGGGAGCCTCGGTGCCTACGACGATGTGTCCGCAGTTGCGGCATTCCCACACCTTCACCTCGCTCTTCCTGAACACCTCGGCGGTCTCGACGTTCCTGAGCAGGGCGCGGTAACGCTCCTCGTGTGTCTTCTCGATAGCGGCTACGAGACGGAACCTGGCGGCGAGCTCGTGGAAGCCTTCCTCATCGGCGGTCTTCGCGAAACCGTCGTACATGTCTGTCCATTCATAGTTCTCGCCCTCGGCAGCCGCGGCGAGGTTCTGTGCCGTGTCGCCTATGCCGCCGAGTTCCTTGAACCAGAGCTTGGCATGCTCTTTCTCGTTCTCCGCGGTCTTGAGGAACAGGGCAGCGATCTGCTCGTAGCCTTCCTTCTTGGCCTTGGATGCAAAGTAGGTGTACTTGTTGCGTGCCTGCGATTCGCCGGCGAATGCAGCCTCGAGGTTCTTCTCGGTCTGCGTTCCTGAATACTTGGTCTTCATAAGAGTTCCGTTAAGTTGTCGTGTTGTCTGTTATGTTTTTAAGTTTGGCAAACATACTAATTTTTCCTTACATTTGCCGATTATACACTCAAAATCGAATATCCTGAAATGGAAATAAGACAGGCAACAAGAATCCAGACGTCTATCCTGAACTCCGCCGAGAAGAAGGCGCTCGTGTGGCTGGCTGAAAGGCAGCCGCGCTGGGTGACGTCTGATACGCTCACTTTTATAGGTTTTCTCGGCGCGGTGATAATCGCCGCCGGGTACATGCTCACCGTAAAGGACATAAACTTCCTCTGGCTGGCCTCCTTCGGCTTCGTCGTGAACTGGTACGGAGACTCCCTTGACGGCACTCTGGCCAGGGTGCGCAACCACCAGCGTCCGCTGTACGGCTATTATCTCGACCATACGATGGACGGCATCAACGAGAGCCTGATGTTCATCGGAGCCGGACTGTCGTCGCTGATGCACCTTTCGCTTGCGCTGATACTGCTGCTGCTCTACCAGCTGCTCACGGTCAATGTCAGCATCAACGCACACCTGCGCAAGGAGTTCCGCCTGACCTACGCCAAGATGGGTCCCACGGAGTTCCGCCTCATAGCCGTGATAGTCAACACTCTGTTCGTCTTCATAAGGCCGTTGCGCGAGTTCTCCCGCGACTGCAGCCTGCTCGGCTACAGCTTCACGCTCAGCGCTCTCGACATCGTGGTGCTCGCGCTGATAGCGATACTTGCACTGATATACGCCGTCACCGTGATAGGCGATGCGCGGTACTACAGCGGGATAGACCCCAAGAAGTGGTAGTTCATGCCCGTATGGCTGGACATACTGCTCGCCCTCGTCGTGGCGAGTACCGTGACTCTGGTAATCACACAGAACCGGCATCCCGTCAAGACCCTGGCGTGGATGATGGTACTTGTGTTCCTGCCGGTGATAGGGCTCGTACTGTATTTCTTCTTCGGCATAGACAACAAGCACCGCAGACTCATATCCGACGCCGACCTCGCGCGGCTCAAGTCGCACACGCTCTCGCTCGCGGAGACTCTTCCCCCGCCCGAGTACGACGACAGGGACGCCGACCTCGTCAACCTTCTCAGGACTACCAACAAGGCTTGTCCCATGCCGGGCAATGCCGTAAGGGTGTACACGGAGTTCGGCACCATGCTCTCCGACCTGCTTGACGACATGCGCTCCGCCCGCGACCATATACATTTCGAGTTCTTCAAGATAGAGGACGACTCCGTCGGACGCGCCATAGAGGAGGTGTTCGTGGAGAAGGTACGCGAGGGTGTAGAGGTGAGGGTACAGTATGACGATGCCGCCAATCTCGACCGCAAGCGCTTCTTCCGCCGCCTGCGCGACGAGGGAGTGCAGGTGCAGCCCTTCCTGAAGGTCGTGATACCCTTCATATCCAGCGACACCAACTACCGCAACCACCGCAAGCTGGTCGTAATCGACGGCAGGATAGGCTATACCGGCGGGATGAACATAGCCGAGCGCTACCTGAAGGGAATACGCGGGGGAGTGTGGCGCGACACCCACATGAGGGTCGAGGGGCCTGCGGTGAGCGAGATGCAGACCTGCTTCATCGTAGACTGGCAGTTCTCCTCGCGGCAGGTACTCGACGCGTGCAGGTACTATCCGGAGCTCTCGCCGAAGGGCTCTGTCACCCTGCAGGTCGCGACCGGCGGTCCCATGGACGAGTGGAGGGTGATCATGCAGGGCATAGTGCAGATGATAGCCTCGAGCCGGGAGTATGTGTATGTGCAGTCCCCGTACCTGGTGCCTACCGAACCGGTGCTGCTGGCCCTGCGCAACGCTGCCCTTTCCGGGGTCGACGTGAGGGTCATGATACCCTACAGGGGAGACAGGGGGATAATAGTGCCGCTTGCGTCGCGTTCGTATGTCGGCGAGGTGACGGCGGCGGGCGTGAAGGTGTATTTCTATTCGGGAGGCTATATGCATTCCAAGGCCATAGTCTGCGACGACAGGGTGTCCACGATAGGCTCCACCAACATGGACGTGCGCAGCTACGAACAGGATTTCGAGATAAACGCCTTCATCTACGACAGGGAGGTGGCCGCGACCCTGCGCAAGGCCTTCCTGCACGACCAGCTTGACTCCTGGCTGGTCGATCCGGTGAAATGGGCCGGGCGCTCCTGGTTCAAGCGCTATAAGGAGTCGCTCGCAAGGCTGCTCTCCCCGCTGTTGTAGCGCCGCCTGCCTTCCGGTTCCGCCGGCCGGTCAGCAGGATGCACCCAACGCTTCCAGTATCGCGCATGTGCAGCGTGCGTTGAGGTCGAAGTCGGCCTGCGTCCCGCCCTTCTCTGCGGTGATGCCTCCGCAGATGTCCGCTCCTGCGAGCCTTCCGGAGCTTGAGATATCCCTTACGGTGCGGCAGAGGCTCTCCAGGCTCATGTTCCCCTGATCCCAGTCGGTGCGTGCATAGTCTTCCGACAGCACGTCCATGTCTACCGAGAGGTACAGTTCCCCCGGCAGCGGGCCGAGGTCTGCGCCGGCGGCGTCTTCCTCAGTGCGTATCCACAGCAGCTTTTCCAGCAGGGGAAGCCTGCGTGCGCGTGCGACCCAGCCTCCGCAGCTCAGCAGTTCCTCCCCGAATGCGCCTTCCTGGTCGTCGGGATGATTGTCGAGCAGCACCAGGCTGAACGGGGAACGCATCCTCTCCAGCCAGAAAAGGGTCTGGTAGTGGTAGTCTCCGGTGCCGATCAGGTGTACCGCGTGCAGCTCCATTCCCGCTGTCCGGCGCCTTATCAGGGCCGCGCTCTCCGGAGAACAGTAGCAGCAGGTGCCGTCGAGACAGGAAAAGTCGCAGTCCAGAACTTTCAGGCGTGTTTGCTCGGAAAGGGGCATAAAAATCCATTTTAGCACCGTAAAATTAAGCTTTTCTGAGAAAAAACACTTATATTTGCTAGTAAATCACAAGTGTAAATGCTATCGGAGGAACAATTGACATCGCTGGACACGGAGAAAATCTATCTATCTACGGACGAACTGACGCTTGATACGGAGGAAGGCCCCCGTACTCTGAAGCTCGGCGTCTGGATCAACGTAGACCCCGTGCGCATCCACAGGATGATAGTCCGCGACAAGGTCCTCCATGTGGACGAGTTCGAAGTCCTCAACCCGCTCGTGAGCAAGCTGCGCCGCGCAGACCCCCAGTACTACAAGAAATTCATGGGCCTCAGACTGGTCATCGATTTCCCCGGTTATGGTACGGGAATTGTTGCCAAGATACCCTTCGAGAACGATCCCGTCGGGTTCTACAAGTGGTGGCGCAAGGGCAAGCATGAAGACAAGGTCTACCTGTCGCTGGCCAACCAGGTGCGCCTTTTCCAGAAGGTGTACATGATGGATCCGAAGATGATTCTCAAGAAAGATCTCGAATTACTCAAATAACATTTTTGCAACGATGGAAAATCTGTTGAAAAAGACTTGTCTGCACGGACGGCATCTGCTCCTTGGTGCCAAGATGAGTCCCTTTGCAGGTTACGACATGCCCATTCAGTACAGCGGCATCATAGACGAGCACAACGCGGTGAGGCACTCCGCCGGAATGTTCGACGTGTCGCATATGGGCGAGATATTCGTATCCGGGAAAGATGCCGGAAAGTTCGTGGACCATATCTTCACGGGCGAAGCCGCCGGCATCCCTGCCGGAAAGATAGTCTACGGAATGATGCTCTACCCCGACGGAGGCACTGTCGACGACCTGCTCGTCTACAGGGAGTCCGCTCCCGACAGCTTCCTGCTCGTGGTGAACGCCGCCAACATAGACAAGGACTACGAATGGATGCTCTCCAATGCGGAAGGCTATGAGGTCACTATAGACAACCGTTCCTCGCAGTGGGGACAGATAGCCGTACAGGGTCCCGAGGCCGAGAAGTATGTGGCCGGAACCCTGGGATTCGCGGGCGCTGCCGCGCTCGGCTTCTATGAATTCGCCGACGAGAACGTCGACGGTACGAGGGTCATAGTCAGCCGCACCGGCTATACCGGCGAGGACGGTTTCGAGATCTACGCCGATCCCGAGCATACCTGCCGCTTCTGGGACGCCCTGCTCGAGGCCGGAGTCAAGCCCTGCGGGCTCGGCTGCCGCGACACCCTCCGCTTCGAGGCCGGGCTGCCTCTGTACGGAGACGAGCTCAGCGCAGAGATCAGTCCCGTCATGGCGGGCCTCGGCATGTTCTGCAAGCTCGACAAGCCCGAGTTCATAGGCCGGGACGCACTCGTGAGACAGAAGGCCGAAGGGGTCTCCCGCAAGATAGTCGGCATCGAACTCGCCGACAAGGCCGTGCCCCGCGCCGGCTATCCCGTGGAGCTTGAAGACGGCACGCCCGTGGGCGTGGTCACCACCGGCTACCATTCCATAAGCCTCGACAGGAGCCTCTGCTTCGCGCTCGTGGACAGCGCGCATGCCGCTCTCGGCACTCCTCTCATGGTACGCATACGCAAGCGCACCTTCCCCGGCACGGTGGTAAAGAAAAGATTCTATCAGACAAAGTATAAAAAATAAAATTTCCAAAGACAATGAGTAAGATAGTTGAAGGACTCCTGTACAGCGAGTCGCACGAATGGGTCAAGGTTGACGGCAATGTGGCCATTATCGGCGTGTCAGACTTCGCCCAGAGCGAAATGGGCGACATCACCTATGTCGACATGCCCGACATCGACGACGAATTCAACGCCGGGGACGATTTCGGCGCCCTCGAGAGCGTGAAGACCTCCAGCGAGCTCGTCACCCCCGTTTCCGGCAAGGTGGTGGCCCGCAACGATAGCCTCGAAGACAGCCCCGAGCTCATCAACGAGGATGCCTACGCCGCATGGATCGTCAAGATAGAGATGAACGACAGCTCCGAGCTGGATTCGCTGATGAACGCGGCTGCATACGGAGAGTTCCTGAAGTAAGAGGATCCCGGAATGAGCACTTTCAACTATTTCCCCCACACGGAGGAGGACATACGCGCCATGCTCGACAGGATAGGGGCCTCGTCTCTCAACGAACTCTATTCGGATGTCCCGCAGGAATGCCTGTACAAGGGCGAGTACGACCTTCCCGATGCGATGAGCGAGCAGCAGGTTCGCGATTTCTTCGTCGCGCTGGCCGCGCGCAACACTTCGCTCAAGGTGTTCGTGGGACAGGGTGCATATGACCACCTCACTCCCTCCGTGATACCTTACCTGACTTCCCGCAGCGAGTTCCTCACGGCCTATACGCCGTACCAGTGCGAAATCTCGCAGGGTACGCTGAGATACATCTTCGAGTGGCAGACGATGATATGCGCACTCACGGGCATGGACTGCTCGAACGCCTCTATGTACGACGGCCCCACCGCCGCTGCCGAGGCCGTCAGGATGTGCATAGCCTGCACCAAGAAGAAAAAGTCGGTCGTACTCTCGGCCGGTCTCCTGCCGCATGTGATAGAGGTCGTGAAGACCTATGCCAGATATGAGGGCATCAATGTAGTGGTGTCGGAGAACGTCGTCGAGGACATCTCGGAAGGCGTACTCGACCTTGCGGGAGTGATCGTCCCCTCGGTCAACCGCTACGGAATAGTCGAAGACCATACCGGTCTCGCAGAGGCCGTCCATGCCCAGGGTGCGCTGCTCGTCGAGTACTGCGACCCCTCCGTGCTCGCGGTAGTGAAGACTCCCGCCGAGTGGGGAGCCGACATCGCCGTCGGCGACGGCCAGAGCCTCGGAGTTCCCCTCAGCTACGGCGGCCCCTATGTAGGGTTCATGGCCTGCCGCGAGGCTTACATGCGCAAGATGCCCGGCCGTATCGTGGGAGAGACCGCGGACGCGTCGGGAAAGAGGTGCTATGTCCTTACCCTCCAGGCGAGGGAGCAGCACATACGCCGCGAGAAGGCTACCTCCAACATCTGCTCCAACCAGTCCCTTATGGCCCTGTGGTGCACGATTTACCTTTCCGTCATGGGTCCCGAAGGCCTCAGGAAGGTCAACGAACTCTGCTACGGCCTCTCGCACCGCCTCTATGACGGGCTGCTCGCCACGGGCAAGTTCGAACCCGTGTTCGAGGGAGAGTTCATAAAGGAGTTCGTGCTGCGTCCGCTCTGCCCCGTGGACGCCCTCCAGCAGGCACTGCTCGACGCCGGCTACTTCGCCGCCCTGCAGACCGAAGAAGGATTTGTCACTTTCTGCGTCACGGAGAAGCACACTGCGCAGGAGGTGGACGAAATCATAGAAACCGTCAAAGCGCTCTGAAAAGATGAGATACTACGATAAGCTTATATTCGACCTTTCGAAGAAGGGACGCTCGGCGTATTCTCTTCCCGAGCCTTCGGCAAGCCTGCCCAAGGAAGGCAGGATATGGCGCGAGACCGCCCCGGAACTTCCCGAGGTCAGCGAACCCGACGTGGTGCGCCACTACACCAACCTCAGCCAGATGAACTTCGGCGTGGACACGGGCTTCTATCCGCTCGGTTCATGCACGATGAAGTACAATCCCAAGATAAACGAGGAGGTATCCTCACTGCCCGGATTCGCGGGACTGCATCCCCTGCAGCCCGAATCTACCGTGCGTGGCGCCGAGGAGGCGATAGAAGGCCTCGACAAGGCGCTCGCGGCTATCACGGGCATGAAGCGTTTCACCTTCCTGCCCTGCGCCGGAGCCCATGGCGAGCTGACCGGCCTGATGCTGATGAGGGAGTACCACATGAGCCGCGGCGACAGCGCGAGGACCAAGGTCATAGTCCCCGACAGCGCGCACGGCACGAACCCGGCCTCCGCAGCCGTCTGCGGACTCGAGACAGTGGTCGTGAAGTCCGGCGCCAACGGCCTCGTGGACGTGGAGTCCCTGAAGCCCCTGCTCGGAGACGACATCGCCGGAATAATGATGACGAACCCCAACACGCTCGGACTCTTCGAGCGCGACATAATGAAGATCGCGGAGCTCGTGCACGGTTGCGGCGGCCTGCTCTACTACGACGGGGCGAACATGAACCCCCTGCTCGGCGTCGTCAGGCCGGGCGACATGGGCTTCGACATAATGCATCTCAACCTGCACAAGACCTTCTCGACCCCTCACGGCGGAGGCGGCCCCGGAAGCGGCCCCGTCGGAGTCTGCGAGAAACTTGTCCCGCTGCTGGACAGGCCCAGGGTGAGCGGTTTCCACGGCAACTTCGGCGTGATGCTCAAGGCCTATGCCTATATCCTGATGCTCGGCAGGCAGAACATCCGTCTCGCCGGCCGGCTCTCCACGCTCAACGCCAACTATGTCAAGGAGTCGCTCAAGGACTGCTACCTGCTTCCCATAAGTTCCGTATGCAAGCACGAGTTTGTCTTCGACGGCCTGAAGGAGCCTAACGGAGTCACGACGCTCGACGTCGCGAAGCGCCTGCTCGACTACGGCTTCCACGCGCCCACGATATATTTCCCCCTGCTCTTCCACCAGGCGATGATGATAGAGCCTACGGAGACCGAGTCGAAGGAGACGCTGGACGCCTTCATCGAGGTGATGCGCAGGATCGCGCAGGAAGCCGCGTCCGATCCGGAGCTGCTGCACGGAGCTCCCCACGACGCCCCCATAGGGCGTCCGGACGAGACCCGTGCGGCGCGCCAGCCGGTACTTAAATACACCAGGTCATGACGAAGCGGCGCAAGGCACTGACCTTGCTGCTCGGAGTGTTCCTCACAGGTTTCGTATTCGGTGTCCTCCTCGGGCGTTCATGCTCGGGGAGGCCCGGTTCAGATGCCGTGGAAGGCCGAAGGCCGGATGCCGCCCAGCTGCCTTCCGACGCCGATGCGGCCGCGGGAGACGATGCGGACGATGCCGCCGCTGCCTGCGCGGACGACGTCCTTGACGGGGCTGTGCCTTTCGACGACGTGGACGGTACGGGCGAGCCCGAGAGGAAGGAGATCATCTACTACCGCGACCGCCTGCCGTACGCCAGGCTTTTCGCGGACTTGAACGACGCTCATGTCGCAATGGCGCGCAAGGTCGGCCTGTCCTCGGTTCCGGGGACGCGTGCGGAGCTCGGGAACATGCGGGGACTGGTCAGGATAGAGGACTGCGAGCACTATGTGGTCGACGACCTGACATATTCCATGCCCTACCTTACCAAGGGGGCGGCCGAGGAACTCGGCGCGATTGCCGAGGCCTTCTGCGATTCGCTCAGGGCAAAGGGCCTGCTGGACTACAAGTTGGTGGTGTCGTCGCTGCTGAGGACCGAGGAGGATGTCTCGCGGCTCAGGCGCAGCGGCAATCCCAACGCCAGCGACAATTCCGCGCACTGCTACGGCACCACCTTCGACATCACCTACACGAGATACTGGAGGGACGAGGAGACAAACGAATTCATGCAGCCTTTCGAACTGACGAAAGTGCTCGGAGAAGTGCTGCAGGAGCGCAAGGCTGCGGGCAAGTGCCTCGTAAAGTACGAGAAGAGGGAGCACTGCTTCCACATAACCAGCTGCTATTGACGGCCGTCCTGTACGGAAGCCGTGGAGAATACCTCTGCATGTCCGCCGTCGTCCACCCGGAAGCACAGTTCCCGGCCTTTGAATGTCAGGCGGTAGGTCCTTTCGGGGTCGTGCTGGTACTGCGGCCGCGGATCCTGGGCTATCAGTTCCGTGAGTGCCGCCGCATCTTCGGGGCCGAGCGAGCAGGACAGTTCCGCTGAGAGGGAGACCTCGAGACGTTCCCATGGTGCGGCGTCGGCAAAGCCGCTGCGCACTCCCGGGTGGCTGTCTGCATATTCCACATAGGGCTTTATGTCGTATATGGGGGTTCCGTCCGCAAGGTCGGCGCCTCTTACTTCGAGTATTCCTGCACAAGCGTCTACGCCGGTCAGCCGTACCGAACTCAGACCTATGGGATTGGGCCTGTAGGGCGAGCGCGTTGCGAATACTCCCATTCGTGTGTTGCCGCCGAGGCGGGGAGGTCGCACCGTCAGCTTCCCTTCCGCAGCTCCTGTCCGGTTGAGGTGGAAGCCCCAGAGCAGCCATACATAGTCGAACTCTTCCAGACCCCTGAGCGCCTCGGGAGAGCGGAACCCGGGTTCGAGCACGACCCTGCCGTGGAGCGAGGGTGCGAGCCCTGCCTGCCGCGGCAGCGCGAACTTCCCGCCGACGGGGGAATGGAATACAGCTATCGGCTTTATCTCCATTAGCCTTGCTTTCAAGATTCCGGTGCGGAAGCGGATCCCGGGCCGATGCCGGCCGCCCTGGCGTCAGTGCCTGTTGCCTCTCCTACCTGCGGTGAGGAAACGGTGCCAGCCGCCGGAGCGGCTCCGACCTCGCGCATGTAGGATTCGTACAGGGCGTTGAACTCGCTGAGGTAGGCTGTGTCGAGCGGCTCCGATGCAGGGGAGTTCAGGGTCAGAGGGTCGATGGGCCGGCCTCTCTCCCAGATGCGGAAGTCGAGGTGGGGGCCGGTGGCCGTGCCGGTGGCCCCCACATAGCCTATCAGCTGTCCCTGCGACACCCTGGTTCCCACACGGATGCCAGAAGCGAAGCGCGACAGATGCATATAACTGCTCTCGTAGCCCTGCATGTGCTTTATCCTGATACGGTTGCCGCCTCCGGTAGGATCCCATCCGCACTTGGTCACGGTGCCGTCGCCGATCGCATATACCTCCGTACCCGTGGGCGCCGCGTAGTCTACCGCCGTGTGAGCCTTTATCTTGCCTGTGACGGGGTGCTTGCGCCTGTAGGAGAAGCGGCTGCTGATGCGGTTGTAGCGCAGGGGAGCCTTGAGGAACATCCTCTTGAGGCTCACGCCGCCCTTGTCCCAGTAGGTGTTGGAACCTCCCTCGCCCGTGTCGAAGAGCACTGCGGCCACCTGCTTGCCGTCGCAGCCGTCGAAGAGGCTGAAGCGCACCGAGTCTATGCCAACCAACTGCCCCTCGCACTCGCTCTGGGTGTATAGTATGCGGAAGCGGTCGCCCTTCTGGAGTGTGAAGAAGTTGATGCTCCACTGGTATATGTCGGCGAGGTTCATTATCAGCGCAGGGGACGCCCCGGCGTCAATCATGTCGTTCCACAGCGAACTGCTTATCGTCACGTCGGCGCTCCTGCGCACATGCTCCACGGGCCTGTCGTAGTTCCATACGGCGAGCGAGTCGCAGCTGAACACTGTCGAGTGCACGAGGTCGTGGTCGTAGACCACATATTTGAGGGTGCGGCTGCTGTCGGTGGTCTCGTAGAACGCCGTGAGGGTGTTGCCGGCCTTGATGCGCCGCAGGTCTATTATGCTGTCGCACATCCCGGTGAGCGCGTATGCGTCCTGCCCGCTCATGCCGAGCCTCTGCATCAGCACCGAGAAGGTGTCGCCGTATTTCACGCTGACCGTGTCGGAGTCGTAGCGGTCGGTGAAGAAGCCTATTGCCGGAACCTGCACCTCGTCGGGAGTCTCCGTACCCTGGGCGTCGCCGTCATTGCCGTTCCTGCCGGCGCATGACGCGGCGAGCAGCGGCAGCGCGGCCGCCATAAGCAGTATGCCGAATCTGAATCCTGTCATCTGAAAAGAAGTCTTGTAAACCAACGCAGGCAAATTTAGGCTTTTTTTTACTCAAAATGAATCGTTATATTTGTGAGATTCGAAAAAACTCACATCGCAATGGTACGCAGTCTTAACGACAAGCTCTCATATATAGGCGTCGACGACCTCCGCATCGACCTTTTCGAGAGCCAGTATCCGGTTCCGGAGGGGATTTCCTACAATTCCTATGTCCTTCGTGCGGGAAAGACCGCCGTCTTCGATACCGTGGACGCTTCGGCGTCGGAGCAGTGGAAGGCCAACCTGTCGGAAGCCCTTGCGGGCGGTATGCCTGACTATCTCGTAATCCACCATCTCGAACCCGACCACTCCGGCCTCATAGGCTGGATGCTCGAGACATACCCCGGCATGAAGGCGGTGCTCAGCGTGAAGGCCGCCCTGATGCTTCCGCAGTTCCTGGACGAGGGCTTCAGCCTGGAAGGGCGGCTGCTGACGGTGAAAGACGGCGACAGCCTCGATCTCGGCGGAGCTACTCTTTGCTTTTTCACCGCGCCCATGGTCCACTGGCCCGAGGTGACGGTGTCGCTGTGGCAGGAGGAGGGCGTGCTCTTCAGCGCCGACGCGTTCGGAAAGTTCGGCGCCCTGTCGAAGTGCGGATTCAGGATTTCGGACGACGCCGACTGGACTACGCAGGCAAGGCGCTACTATTTCAACATAGTGGGGAAGTACGGCGGCCCGGTCAAGGCGCTGCTCGCGAAGCTCCAGGGCGTGGATGTGAAGACGATATGCCCGCTGCACGGCCCGGTCATAGATTCGGGACTCGAGGGCTGCCTGTCGCTCTACTCCGGCTGGAGTGCGTACGAACCTGAAGAGGACGGCGTGCTGGTGGCCTGCGCGTCGATACACGGAGGCACCATGCAGGCTGCCGAGAGGCTCTGCGCGCTGCTTTCGGAGCGCGGCGCAAGGCAGGTGCGTCTGATAGACATCTGCCGCTGCGACCTTTCAGAGGCGGTCTCCGAGGCGTTCAGATACCCTGCGGCGGTGTTTGCGGCCTCGAGCTACGACGCTTCGCTGTTCACCCCCATGCACGACTTCCTGCACAGGCTTTCGACCAAGGGATACTGCAGGAGAAGGGCCGGTATAGTCGAGAACGGCTCATGGGCGCCGAGCGCCGGAAGGGTCATAAGGCAGATGCTCTCCGAAATGAAGGATATAGAGCTTGTCGAGCCCGTGGTCACGATAAGGAGCCGCATGAAGCCCTCTGACGAGCCTGTCCTTGCCGCCCTTGCTGACGCCATTCTCGGATAAGCGTTTGGGATTGTGTGCGGGGTTTCAGGCAGTAACGGTGCCGGGTCTGCTTTCGAGCCTTTTCATCAGGCGCACCGCGAACAGCACGCCGAATACCACGAACGCGGCTCCCACGAGGCAGGAGTAGCGCACTCCGGCGCCGTAGTCGATAGGAAGTCCGCCGCAGTATGCGCCGATCGCGTTTCCGAGGTTGAAGGCTATCTGTATCATCGCGCCTCCCATCATCTCGCCGCCCTTGGAATGCTGGATGATAAGGTACTGCTGGGGCGAGGACACGGCGAACAGCCCTCCGCAGCACAGGCACATCATCACCGTGGCTATGAACTTGCTCGAGGCTCCGAAGAAAAGGCATATGAGAGCCGTAAGCATTATCACCTGCGTCGCCGCTATGACCCTCGTCGGGGTGAATCGGTCGGAGAGGCTGCCTCCGAGGTAGTTGCCCACGCACATGCTTCCTCCGGCGAGCATCATCATCAGCGTCATCGTCGCCGGCTGGAAACCTGCGACATCGGTCATGAGCGGGCTCACATAGCTGTAGTAGCAGAATATTCCGCCGTTGCCGGCCATGGTGACGGCAAGTATGAGCCAGGGCTCCTTCTTGCGCAGGAACCTGAACTGTCCCTTGACCCCGTTGTCGGCAAGGGCCGGGAGCACCGGAATCCACCTGTATATGAAGAATATCGTGAGTGCGCTCCAGAAGGTCGCGAACGCGAATATGACCCTCCAGCTCACCGCCTCGCTCATGAAGGTGCCGAGCGGCACTCCCAGCAGGTTGGCGACGGTCATGCCCATGACCATGACCGACACGGCGGTGGTGCTCTTGCCTTCGGAGGCGAGTTTCTCCGCGACTATGCTTCCCACTCCGAAGAACGCGCCGTGGGGCAGTCCGGAAATCAGTCTCGAGCACATAGCCACCCAGAAGCTGGGGGCGAAGGTCGTGATGAGGCTGCCTATGAGCTGCAGGGTTATCAGCCCCACGAGTATGCTCCTGAGGGGTCTGCCGCGCGAGACAAGCACCGCGAGGGGTGCGCCTATGCATACTCCCAGCGCGTATGCCGAGATGAGATGCCCCGCCTCGGGAATCGAGACGCCGAGGTCGGATGCTATATTGGGCAGTATGCCCATCATCACATATTCCGTGATCCCGAATCCGAGGGTGCCCAGTGCGAGGGCGTAGAGACCCTTATGGGTGCTTCCAGTATTCATTTTACCAAGTCTATACACTACTTTTTTGCGGCGCAAAAGTAGTAAAAAAAGCTATATTTGTATTCTGGCATGCGTTAAATTTTTGTGATGCAGGAAGTCAACAGCGAAAAGGTGCTCTCCTTCGCCTCCGAGGCGGGACGGATACTGCTCGAGAACGGGGCGGAAATCTCGCGTGTGGAGGAGACCATGGAGAGGATTTCCTCCAACTATGGAGAGAGCGGCGAGAAGTTCTTCGTGCTCAGCAACGGCATATTCACTACCGGCCGCTCCTACGCCAACGCCGAGTTCATCCCTATCAAGGGCGCGAGGCTCGACAAGGTGGTGGCGGTGAACCAGCTCTCGAGGGACATCTCGTCGCAGCATCTACCGTTCGAGCAGGCCCGCAGGCGTCTCGACGAGATCAAGTCCATGCCTGCGACCCCCGCCTGGATGCATCTGCTCGCCGCGGCCCTCGGCTGCGGGGGGTTCTGCGCGATTTTCGGAGGTTCGCTTCTCGACTGCGCCGCCAGCCTTCTCGCGGCGGTGGTTCTCGATCTGTTTGTCCTGAAGGTCGCCACGCCTTATCTTTCCAAGACCCTCGGCAACATCTGTGCGGGCCTTCTCGGTACGCTGATATGCATCCTGATGTACTCGGCGGGCTTCGGAGAGAGCCTGGGCAATATGATAGTCGGCACTCTGATACTGCTGATTCCCGGAGTGGCGTTCACAAACGGGCTGCGTGATGTCGCAAACGAGGACTACCTCGCCGGGATGACGCGCCTCGTGGATGCGCTGATGCTGTTCCTGTGCATCGCCATAGGGGTCTGCTTCGCGTTCGTGTTCCACGGGTGGCTGAGCGGGGGAGTGGTGAGCATGAGCGGAGTGGTGACCGACCCCCTTACCGGGACTATCCCGTTCCAGATGCTCGCTTCGATCGTCGGTACGGCTTCGTTCGCCGTACTGTTCGGGGTACCCTTGAAGTACTGCCCCGCATGCGGCGTCGTGGGCATGCTCGGATGGGCCGCATACCTGCTGGTGATGCGTTTCGGCCCCGTAGGAGCCTTCGCCGCCACGCTGCTCGCCGCCACGCTGGTAGCCTTCCTATCGCGCATCTCCGCCCGCAGGCTCCACTGCCCGAGCACCGTGTTCCTGATATGCGGGATATTTCCGCTGATTCCGGGAGCAGGAGTGTTCTGGAGCGCGTACTACATAGCCTCCTCGCAGCTCTCCGAGGCGCTGCACACGGGCATGTCGGCCGTGAAGATAACTATCGCGATAGTGCTCGGGATAATAATCGCCGCGAATGTATTCCACGGCGACGGCCGTCGCTTGCCGAAAATTCATTAACTTAGCGGAGTATTTGAACTGATCCGGAAACTGCTGTGTCCGACGGAGTAAAAGATATAAGATGGTATGCGATGAGCCTGCTGTATGTGCAGGCGGCAAAGGTCGCACCGGCGCTCGAGGGTGCCGGCTTCGAATGCTTCGTCCCTCCGGTCGTCAGGAACATCATGTTCATCCACGACAGCAGAGAAAGGATAGCGGAGTTCATGAAGTTCGACTCGCGGGGTGCGCGGCTTATCTTCATGCGCTCACGCTCCGACGGGCAGCCGATAGTCGTCAGGGACTCCGCGATGCAGGACTTCATCTCGATATGCCGGGTCTATTCCTGTCCCATTGTCATGACCCGCAGGCCCGAGCTGAAGCTCGGGGCGCATGTGAGGGTCAAGGAAGGGCCCCTTGCCGGAATCGAAGGCCATGTGGTGCGCATACGGAAGTCCCGGTGCGTGCTCGTCAATGTCGACAACGTGCTCTGGGCCGCGACCGAGTTCATCAATCCCGACATGCTGGAGGTGCTGGACGAGGAGCCGGATGCAGGGTCGGAGACGAAACTTTGAAACTAAAGACTACAGGAGATATGAGAAAATTTATTTTTGTGGCCATGCTGGCAGCGGCCGCTTCAGGGGCGGTCTCATGCGGAGGCCGTGTAGGCAAGGGGGATGGAAAGGGAAGCGGCAGTTCCGATGCCGGATCGCAGGACGGGATAGTCTCGGCGGTATTCTCGCTTTCTTACGAGGCGCCCGAGGATGTCCTGAAGATTGCGGACATCGCCGTCGAATATACGGACGCACATGGTACGGTCCATAACGAATCTCTCGTCTCGGGGACCTGGAACCTGAAGACGGTGGCGGACGAATTTCCCGCGACCGTGATCTTCAGGCCGGTCTTTACCCTGCGGGAAGGAGCCGTTGACGGCGACGGAACCCTCAGGCTGGACCGAGGCGGCTACAGCGTGAAGATAACTATGACCGACGCCGCTGGAAACGAGAAGGTCTATGCGGGCGGCTCTCCCGGTGAAAGCCTTGCCGTCAAGGCCGACAAGGTCTCTGCGTGGATAGACAGGCAGAATACCAGGCCCGCGCACAGCTACACTGTAGATGCCTCCGGGAACGTCAACGCCAGCACATCCTCTTCCGAGGGAGGGGAGTAGCGGCCGTCCTTCGATTCGAATATCACGGCCGGTTCGATGACTTCGAGGCTGTGCCAGACCCCGGCGGGGATGTCGACTCCGTAGCGGCCTTCGTCACGGCAGAGCCGCAGGCGTGCAGTCTCGCGGCCGCTACCCTCGAAGAACATCACATCTATCTTTCCGCGCAGCAGCAGTTGCGTCTCGGAAGTGCCGCGGTGACGGTGCACGGGAACTTTCGTGCCCTTCTCGAGGGCGTTGAGCATTCGTTGCGAACCGTCTTCGGGTGAGTTGCGCAGGTCGCGGTTCATCCTCAGACGCGGGGAAGCCTGCGCCTCGCATGCGAGAGCATCAAGGAAAGTGTCGTCGATCAGCATGGTTTCTCGGCCTCTTTTGATTTAAGATATTCCTCGTGCAGGTGATAGTTCTTCTTCATGAAGATTATATATGCGGTGCAGAGCACTACGAGGACTGCACCGAGGTAGATCCAGCGGGCTGCGGGGCTGTCGGGCAGCAGCAGTATTGCGACGGAGCTGATAAGCAGCTGAAGCAGGGAATAGAATGCCGATACGCTTACATGCTTGATGCCTAGTTCGTTGGCCATAAGCTGATAGGCGTGCTTGCGGTGCGCCTGTCCGAGGTTCTCGTGGAGCATTATGCGGTGGCAGATTGTGAGGACCGTGTCGACTCCGTAGACGCAGAGCAGCAGGAGCCAGCTTAGGTCTCCGGTCTGGAGCACCAGCGAGCCGAGGGCGAAAAGGATTATGAAGGCTATCGATACCGAACCTACATCGCCTGCGAAGCAGCGGGCTCTCGTGCGGAAGTTGAAGATGCAGAATACCAGCGTTGCCGCGGCCGTCAGGAGCAGCAGCTGCATGTCGATGAACGGGGTTATGCGGGTGTCGATATATAGCAACGGCAGCAGTACTGCGAGCGAATAGCCGCCCGTGATGCCGTTGATGCCGTCCATGAAGTTCCATGCGTTGACTATGCCGACGAACAGCACCAGAGCGATGAGCACATACCACCAGGGGAAGGCCCCGCCGAACAGTCCCAGCTGCAGGAACATCAGCGCCATGCCGGCGAACTGTGCCACGAGCCGCACCGAATCCGGCAACGAGCGCACATCGTCGGTGAATTCCACGACGGCAAGGAGCATCAACCCGGCGAAGAACCAGGGATAGGCAAAGCCGCTGACGAGGAAATACAGCAGCACATCGAGCGGAAACACTATTCCACCCCCGCGTATCGTAGGCTTCGAGTGGGAACTTCGGGCGTTGGGCCTGTCGACGATGCCGAGCCTTGCGGCCAATTTGAAATAAAGCAGCTCCGCAAGAAGCAGGGCTGCAGTGTAGATAAGAATTGTCAGCGTCATAGGAATCTTTAGAAAACAGATAAGAAACGGAAAAACTTCTATGATGTCAGTCCCTGTACCTTGCCGGTGCAGGATTATTGTCTCATATTTGATACGATGATATTTAAATGGACAATGCTATGGAAACTTCAATTGCTCAAAAGTATGTCGACCTTACTTCCGACGCCGGATTCAAGGCCGTGTTCTGCGATCCGGCCAACAAGAACCTGCTGATAGACTTTCTTAACACCGTACTTCCTCCGGACAGGAAAATTTCTGACCTGACTTATGCCACTACCGAATTTCCCGGAGTAACTTTATATAATAAGGCGTCCAGACTTGACCTCCGTTGTCGTGACGCTCTCGGCAGGAACTTCATTGTCGAGGTCCAGAACTACTGGCAGGAGTACTTCTTCCGACGCTGCGCCTATTATGCCGCGCGCATTTACTCCTATGGAGCCGAGAAAGGTGACAGGCAGAGTTATGATGTCGATCCGGTCTTCATGATAGGCCTGCTCAATACCGACATCGGGCTCGGTCGCGACGGAGCCGTCTGGAAAGACAGATATATTTCATCATATACATTTAGAGAATTGTCGACCGGACAGGTTGAAGATGACACAATTTTTATTACTTTCGTAGAGTTGTACAGGTTCAGGCGCCAGAGGTTCAAGGACTGTACCGATGCCTTCGAGCAATTGTGCTGGTCCCTGAAGAACATGCAGAACACCGGTTCCGTTCCAGAAGGAACGCTGGATCTGCGGCTCCTCGACCTGTGGCGTGCCGGAGAGATTGCAGCTTTCTCCGAAGGAAAAAGAGCACAATACGATGCAGATATGATTACAGAACGGGATCACGAAAATATGATGTACTCCGCCGAAATGAAAGGGAGAAAAGAGGGCGAGGCTGAAGGTGTCGCGAAAGTCGCCAAGGCCATGCTGGCGGCTGGAATGCCGACTGCGCAGATCGTCTTGCTGACCGGACTTTCCGAGGAGCAGGTGGAGAGATTGAAGTAGGCTGTCGGACTAGTTCATCTTGTTTCTGGTGGCGAAGCTTTCTATCGTCCTGCGCAGGCCGCTACGGGCGTTTTTATATCTTGTAATTGCGCAGCACATCAAGAGGCTCCCAATTTAGTGCCTTGCGGGCTTTTTCGTTGCTGAAGGTAAGGGATTCTGTTATTTTCATCAGCTTATCCGAGTTGATAGGAGCCTTATTGCCAAGAAAGTCACCAAAGAACGCCAGACATCTGGCAAACCAATAAGGGATTGAAACAGGAACTTTTTTGCCAAGTTGGGAGGCTATCAGATGTTCAAGTTCCCCGAAAGAGGGATTATGTGTGTCGCATACATTATATATACCGCCAATCTCTGCCAGCTTTGGTATCAGGCGTGCAATGTCTTCTGCCATTAGGACACTTTTCTTAGCTTTTCCATGGTTTATGCTCAGATATCTGCCTGTCTTTATTCCTCTGACCATTGCTCCCAAGTTGCCGGGAGCATTGACTCCAGCTATTAGCGAAGGGCGTATAATGCCCAATATCACATTATGTTTGGCGCACCATTCTGTCAAATATGCCTCTGCCATTATTTTGCTTTCGGCATACGGAGTATTTCCGTTCAATGGACGATCCTCAGTAATCATTTCACCGCTTTCGCAACCATATACAGCTATGGTAGAGATAAATATCAGCGATTTCGGAGCTCCGACTTTCTCGAGAACGGTGCATAGGTTGACCGTTCCTTGATAATTGACATCATAAAAGACTTTTTTCTCAGCGTCGGTCCTTGGAACAGTGTGGGCCTTGCCGCAGGCATGGAGAACGATGTCGTAGTGTTTGTCAAGTTGCGGAATTTCCTTTGCCAGATTGGCTTTTATCGTATCCTCAGGGCTGATTCCGCAGGTGGAGACTTCGTATGATTCCTTTAGGATAGGCAATATATTATGTCCGAGGAAGCCAGAAGCTCCGGTGAATAGGAGCGATATCATGTATAAAATATTAAGATATAATACGTTTGCTTTATTGGATAGGTTTTATGGAATATTCATTTATGGTTTTCCGGTTTATTTCTTTTCTTTCCTTATCTATAAACCAACCCCATTTATTGAAATAATATATAGCGGCTTTAATATGAATCCACATCAGATGTAAATTTTTATGTGATCCTTGTTCATGCCTGTGAATTATCGTAACATCTGGATTATACATAGTCTTATATTTGGCATAAATTCTTCTATTTAGGTCAGTATCTTCGCCATACATGAATATATGAGTGTCAAAAAGGCCGATCTCTTTAATTACCGATGTCCTTAAAAACATAAAACACCCGGATAAATATGGAACGTTCATGCACTTATTATAGTCGGCAAAATGCATTTCAAATTTATCATTAATCTTGTCCTTAATAGCTTTGAATGGGATTATGAGGCGTCCGATCCAATCAATAGGAGTTGGAAGTAGTTTGCATAGGTATTGCAAATCTCCGTTAGGGTAGATGACTTTAGGCATAACATTTCCTACATCATAATGATGTTCCATATAATAGTATAAGTCATCGATTGTTCCTTGTTTAAAAGAGATGTCAGGATTTAAAATTAAATGATATGTTCCTAATAAGTTTTTGTTCCGCATTATCTCATTATGACCTGCGCCAAATCCTTTATTGCAGCCCATAAATCTGTAAATTACTCGTCTATCTGTTATTATATGTGTTTTTAAGTAATCCGTAGGTGAGTTATCAATAATATATATGATGACATTCAGATTTGTCATTAGAAAACTATTGATAGCCCTATTTAATTCTCCTATGTTATTCTTGAATGTGACAATTGTTGCTGAAACTTGGATGTTATTCATTATTATCTTTGCACCAAAATTTTTTAAAGACTCATCTCTGGAATTAATGATATCGAGGCCTACACATATCGTCATTGAAAATGTTGTTTTTAAAGATATTGTAACGCAACATTTTAGAACGATGTCGTTGTAATTTCATAGAACCGACAGACAATTTTAATATTAGCATGTATTCTATCTGATCGTTTTAACAAAGCAAAAGAAAATAGTCTTGTTTAATGAGGGGTGGTACATCCTTCGTCATTACTTGCCGTTTTGTCCTTCTCTAAGATAAAGTCCATAATACCTGTCCACGAATTAAAACTTAACTTGTCCTGAGAAACAACAGCTGGAACCTCGTTAAAGTTAGACAAGTCCTTGCGAATAACTTGTAGCATTGCATTATAAAGAGAGACGACAGAGTCAGGATTAAAAAAAAGAACTTTATTAGCCCCGGCAGATGTTTCATGGGCATAAGGTAAGTCTGAAAGAATCATTGGCCTTTCATAGACTGCAAATTCTGATATAGGAAGCCCCCATGTTTCTAACTTTGACGGGAAAACAAGACAGTCAGTCATGTTATATATTTCATTGATTTTATCTTTCGACTGGCGTCCCATAAAAACTAAATTAGATAAGTTATGATACTTCTTGTATATTTCTCTTGCATATGTATTCTCATCCCCTTTTATCGTAATAAGAATTTTAAAATCCATATTATTAGAATTCTCGAGAAGCTTACATGCCTCACCTATGATTTCAAAATTTTTGAAAGATCGGGGGAATGCTGGATAGAAAAATAACGTTTCTTTATTATTATGATTTTCTGTTACAATATAGTTGTTAGCGTCATTAGATAATGAGTTAGGTCGTGCAACAGCAATACGGTTCAAGGGTATATCGAACATTCTTGCAAATGCACACTTAAGCCATTTTTGCTGAACTATAACAAGAGTATTTTTTTTAATATTTATTCTATAGATCCATTTGTAAAAAAGAGAAAAAAGGAACTCCTTATAATTGTAACGGAATAATTTAAGATCTGTTTTTAGAAAGGGAGAAGGGTTATGACAATAGACTACTTTCAAATCAGCTATTATATTTGGTGTGATATCATGTAATGAAAGCCATAAGTGGGGTTTAAGTTTTTTTGATAGAGATAGGCAATACACATACTCAAAATAAATCCTTCTTATCCATCTTTTCTTTACCCAGGTAAACTCGCAATAATCTATATTATCATAATGAAACAATTCTTTATTATGTACCAGTGCAATTATATTATACTTGCTTGCATAATATGAATTTAAACAGGATAAACATTGATGCAATATTGTTAAGGTTCCACCTTCAACTAGATTAACAGCAGAGACAACAATTGTCGGTTTCATTATGTGTTTTCTAAAACAATAAGTTTATGCAATAGGATGAGAGGCAATAAATTCTTATTGAGTGGTTAATTTTTCTTTAACCTATCTTATTGTAGCATACACGAGGTCTTATGTACCTTCTAAAGTGCAAGGTGAATCCTCTAGCAATTAAGACTGAGAAAATTAAATATTGTAATGTCGTAGAGAAAGAATACAGAAGATAGTCCCCGAATGATTGCATAAAAAGCGTACTGACCATCAAAGCATAAAACAATGGATAAAACTTCTTATTAATTTTCTGCTCCGCATAGCATAACCCATAAAAGATCCCTTGAATAACACTCATTAGAATAATCCCCGCTATACCTGCATCTAGATATGGGCCTCTCATTATAGTAAAGACATTTGTCGGTAATGGTACATCGATGTACTTGCCCAATTGTGATATTTGCAAAGATCCCCCGAAAGTATTTATCACTTTATATAAAAAAGCAAAGAATCCACTGCCAGGAGAACCAGAATCCAAAGTTACATCTCCATTTATGAGTGTATCAAATGCTGTTAACGGAGAAATCAAATATATATATATGAAATTCCATATTGCTTCACTTGTTGAAAAATCAAAGTCAAGCCGATTTACAGTAACGATGATAATAAGCCCGACAAAAACAAGGGTAAATAAAATCAGTCTATAAAAATTGAGAATCTTATTCTTATGGAAAACATACAACAAAGTTATAAAGTAAAGGAGGAACGAGGTCTTATTACTTTTAAAGATAAAAACAACCAGAACCGTAAAAGTTAACAATGCAACTTTCTTCTTATCCAATGTTTTTATATGCAACAGCGCATAGACATTAAGGACATATGCGAAATTGCATGCATACAGTAGTAGCTCTAATATTGCAGGTAAGGAACCAGATATATATACCTGCCGTATCTGCGAAAAAGAAAAGTTCCCCGCCGCTCCTATGCTTACTAAAATAGTCGCTATATTAAACATTATTGCAAACGGGAATATCTTGTTGAAAAAATCAGTATTTCCTGGATATATGTAATTAGAATGATTCTCCTTGAGTTGTAATGTAACTGGCCTAAGACTGAATATATTAGCCGTAATAACAAACGGAACTACCCAAGCAATAATACATGAGAAGAAACGATTTGATAAGTCCCATAATGGATGATCTGCGACCCAATAAATAAGCAGCAATGTTCCCCATAGCCCACAGACAATAAAAGAAGGATGAAATATATCCTTCTTTATCGATAAAAACAGTAAAGCCAATCCTATGAATAATATTGTAGTAAATTCAAGCATTAGATGGGAAGTCTATATGTGGGCTAAAAAATAATGCTGCAAAGACTCCTTTAAAGACGATATAAGAAGCCGACCATTTACCACTAAAGAATAGTAGCAGAGCCAAAATAAAATAACGGCAAAAACAGATAATTTTTTTAAACAATGAATTTTGACGGTGGACTGTATTTCTATAAAAGTAATAATAATTTCTTATCCTTCGCTTGTCATTTTCATCTTCGATAGATAATATTCTTTGAATCGCTCTTTTATGAGTAACAACACTATTTATCACTAAATATGAAGGATATTTTCGACTAATTCGGTTTGTATACTCGCTATCATCCCCCCAAATAAAATATTCTTTATATGGTAGACCAACCTTGCCGACAATTCTGTTATCGATAAGAACTGATACAAAAGAAGCCGTCTCAACACGCAAGAGTCCATCATCTAGTCTTTCTCCCCATAGCAATTCTCCAGATTTTTCATTCTTTCGCTTTGAAATTTCAGGGACATTGCATGGCGAGTTATCTGGATAAACAACCCGACTACACAAAAATCCAGATATTGAGGAAGCGTAGTTCATCATATTTTTCAACGCATCCTTATGGCAGACCACATCATCGTCCATAACCCAGGAATAAGCGAAATCATGCTCATAGGAATACTTTATACCCGTATAAAAACCACCAGATCCTCCAAGATTTTCCTGTGTTATCACAGTGATATCACTTTGCTCTTTTAACCACGCTTCAGTGCTATCCGTCGAACCGTTATTAATAACGATTATCGAGAAATCTGTACAAGTCTGAGCCCTTACGCTGTCTACACATTCTTTTAATAGTGGTAAGCGATTATATGTTACGATAACAACAGCTACTTTAGCTTTCATTTTTTTTGAATTTGTCAAAAGCACTTTCGATCACTTTATCCATATCATAATACTTATACTCGCCTAATCGTCCGCCGAAAATCACCTGGGAGTCATTTTGTGAGAAGTTTTTATACTGCTGATATAGTGACTGGTTCTTATTATCATTTATGGGATAAAATGGTTCGCAATTAACACTTGCTCCTTGAGGGTATTCTTTAGTGATAATTGTTTGGTTGTTTGTATATACATCCTCGCCGAAACACTCAAAGTGTTTATGTTCAATTATTCTTGTATATGGTGTCTCCCCATCAGTATAATTTACTACAGCATTCCCTTGATAATTTGGAATATCAAGGACATCTTCTTCGAAGTGAAGACTCCTATATTCTAACCGACCAAATGAATAATCATAAAATTCATCAATTCTCCCAGTATACACAATCTTTTCCGCAATATCGTTCCAATAAGTCCTATTACTTAGGTAATCTGTTTCCAAACGAACTTCTACACCATCTAAAAGTTTATCAATAAGCTTGTTGTATCCTCCAATGGGTATCCCTTGATATAAATCGTTAAAATAATTATTATCATATACATATCGCACCGGCAACCTACGAATAATAAAAGCCGGCAATTCCGAGCAGGAACGACCCCATTGTTTTTCAGTGTAACCCTTAACTAATTTCGTATATATATCCGTTCCAACCAGCATCAACGCTTGCTCTTCAAGATTTTTAGGTTTACCTCCATTGAGTTGTTTTTTGATAACGCTCTTTTGCTTATCGATAATTGACTGAGCCTCTTCGGGTGTTGTTACTCCCCACATCCGATTAAATGTATTCATATTGAAAGGGAGATTATATAGCTGCCCTTTATAGTTTGCTATCGGAGAGTTCGTGTACCGATTGAATTCTACCAAAGAATTAACGAAATCCCACACTTTTTTGTTTGATGTGTGAAATATGTGGGCTCCATATTTATGAATGTTTATGCCGCTCTTGAATTCACAATAGACATTTCCACCACGGGTAGAACGCTTATCTATAACCAAGCATTTCTTCCCTTTCTGTTTACAGAGATATGCGTATATAACACCAAATAATCCAGAGCCAACTATTAAATAATCATACTCTTTCATGTTTCCTTATTAGATTAGAGATTCTTGTTGCAAACTGACTCGGAGATAGGAACAATGCATGGACAACATTAAGTAATCCTTTGAGAGGCCGTTTTAATTTGAGATTTAGGACCCCAATATTTATATATGTATTTGCAATTTTCTGTCTATATACATCATTTGGGATAAAAGGATATAGTTCTTTTAAGCACATATAATGTCCGATATACAAAGTCTCTAATTTAAGAGGCTCGTCTACTGCTCTTTTAATAGTTAATCCTTTGTCTTGAACCCTGTATACTGACATTTTATCAGCCATTCCGTAAACTTTCCCATAAGCAAGACAGTTTAATATGACTTGGATATCGCCGTTTATGATTCGTGCATCTGGTAATTCGGAATAATACTCTTTTCTTAAGAGTAAGGAAGCTGTTGGTACAATCCATTTACTAAATAACTCTCGGACTGTATAATCTCTGTCCTTAATGTCTTCATGATAAAAAGCCTGCTTTGTTTCATTTTTTACCAAGCAATCGTGAAAACACATTGCATAATCTGGATGGTGATTCAAAAAATCTACTTGCTTCTGCAGTTTATATGGATCTGTCCAATAATCATCTCCTTCACAAATTGCTATGTACCTTCCTGAAGTAGCATTGAGCATAATCCTTTTTACGGAACCATCATGTTTGGAATACTGATTCTCAGCCTCATATATTGGCTTAATAATCTTAGGATATTTATCAGCATATTCTTTTATTATTTTCGCTGAATTATCTGTGGATGCATCATCGTGAACAATAGCTTCAAAATTAAATTTTGTCTTTTGAGATATAAAACCGTCCAGACATTGCCTTAGATATGGCGCATGATTATAGACCGGGCATAGTATGCTTACCACTATGTCATTATCGAACATCATACTGCTATCAAGAATTTTACATGATTAATAGTTAAAATCTCTCCAATTCTTTTTCTTTTTTCATATCATATAACATATTGATATACGAATATCTCGGATTATATCCTAATTCTTTCCGTGCATTCTCGATGTACATAATATATTGCGGAGCATTCGGCATATCTGGTCTCATTATTATATTAGATTTATGAACATCGCCGAAAACTTCAATAATACCTTTTATTTGCTCTAATAATGAAGTTCCGATTCCTGTTCCAACATTATAATATCCAAAGTCACTCTCAATGGAACAAGCGTTGAAAAGCATTTGGCAGAAGTCCTTTACATATACCATATCTTTTTGTCGCGAAGGATCTCCCCAAACTTCAATATCTTCTCCTGCTATAGCTTTGTCTATCAAAATACGCCAGGCACGTTTACGTAATACGCCATCAACGTAATATGAATCGTTCTCTGACCACGAATAAACAGTGGGTAATCTAAATATGAAAGCTTTAAGTTTATATAGGGTGTGATAGCACTTTATAAGTTCAACAGCAGTATTTTTGCTGACGACATATACCGAGTGGTCGGTTCCATAATTAAATTTCGGAGCCATGTCTGGCATCAACAAGATATTTTGCTCCGCCCGATCTTTAATATCACCGAAACTTTGTGTAAATAAGATTCGATCAACATGGTTTTCAATACAATAGGTTAGAATATTGAATGTCCCGATAATATTTGTGTCAATATAAAGGCGTGGATTATAACCTTTCATTCTTGCCGGCATTGCACCGGCTAAGTCAATTACGGCATATATATCTTTAGGAAGTTTTGCAATATCATCCTTGTTACATATATCGGCAATAATATATTCAGAATTAGTTTCGACAAATTTATTATGATGCCGCCCAACCCCTATAAGTTGATATTCGTGATTTATATCTTTGTTCTTGAAATAATCTACCAGATATCTTCCGATGCCGCCGTTTGCTCCCAATATCAAAATCTTTTTCATCTCCGATATGTGTTGAATTGGTGACTTAAATCTTCCATCTTGTTGAGGATCATATTATCTAAAGACTTATCTCTAAACAATGGTAGATTGTTTTTCAGTACATCAGTCGGAAGATTCCACCAGTTTATTTTCTCAAGTCTTTCTATTGTAATATCATCAAATCGTCTTTTTATCACACGGCCAGGGATTCCGACGACTACAGAATACGGCTCGATATCTTTCGTTATCACAGCTCCGGCACCGATTACACATCCGTTGCCGATTCTTACATTCCTGCATATGGAAACTCCAGCTGCAATCCATACATCGTTTCCAATTGTACAAGGCTCCTCATATTCTTTTTCATGATAATATTCGCTGTAATCTTTGTCGCTTGCTATTCCCCAAGATATATCATGCCAAAATGGATGTGTGGATAACATTGTATAATCATGATCGTCTCCGCCTATTTTAAGATTCCATGAGAGGGCGCAAAAAGAACCTATCTTTGCGCTCTGTACCGTTGACATCCTCCCAATACAACTATATCTCCCTAAAGATAACCTCCAAATGTCACAGTTTCGTTGAATCGTACTTCTTTGCCCTATATTGCTTTCCCGTACAACAGAAAAATCACCAATTGATGACATGTCTTGAAGCTCAGTGTTATAAACCCTACAGTTAGAGTATATTTTTGAAGTTGACGCGCCTCTTACATTGTCTATATTACTACCGTTGCCTACAAAGCCGAGCATTTTATTAATATTGTCCATATCTAATCTATATTCTTTTGGAATTCAGCCAGTTTTTCCAGTAATTTCTTGTCCAGAATATTCCCTTCGAGATACTTCTTCTTACAAACGGTATCAAAGGTGGTCATTTTGAGAGTGTCCACACAGTAGAACCAGATGTCTTCCTGGAATTCGATGAAGTTGAGTTTCGTAATCAGCTTCTCGTCAATCTTGTCTTTTGGAATCATTACAACGCCACTGTCATCACAGACCATAATGGAACCGTCGTATTTATCTTTTATTCCATCCCATGTTGCGGGATCGATTTCAGGGCCATTGATTCTGTTGACACACCCAATGGGACTCACATCTTCCAGCCACACCGGATATTTTTCTTTTATGAGAGTGTGGGCATCACGAAGTTTTCCATTTATTGACAATCGCCTTTGCCCGCTTATACAATAGGATATACTTACTTACAAGATCTCCGAAAACAGCCTTGTCGCAATTGACATTGTAGACAAAAAGAATCTTATCTTTAATATCATCAGATTCTGCAAGCTGCTTATGCACTTCGTAATTGCTATTGTTAATTGCGTAAATTACCTTGACCTCGCCGGCTCTGAACATGCCCCTGTTAAGAGCATGCACTCCTTCCACCTGTCCTGTTTTACCTAATACATCGCCAATCTCAGTAGTGGAGATTTTATTAGCCTCAATTAAATTTAAGGCTTCTTGTAAATAATTATTCATAATACTCATGGGTTTATGGATTTTCTACGATAATCCTAACATTGTTTTCAACGTCACAGATCACATCCTGGAGCCGCTCAATGTTTTTGCTGCAGGCGATATAAAAACCTATTCGCGCAGAGTCATTGGCTGCTTCACTGATAGTATCTCCTACCTTAAAGTTAAACCGGTATGATTTAATGTCTGGAACTTGTTCCAGAAAGTCTACACCTATAATCTGCTTGACCCGGCCTCCGCCTTTCGGTGTTTCAAAGAACTTTAACACAGCTGCCCTGTCCCGGTATTCCTCACGAATGGAAAAATCCTCATCATGAATATTCCCGACAGCACAATCAATCAGGTATCGATATGTATCATAACCGGACATATATTGTGTAATGCACGATGAAATCATATTTCCACCACCCCTTGCGGCAATCTCAATAAGATAGAATTCACCGTCTTCATATTTATACTCCGCATGGGTAAACCCAAACCGTAAACCTGAATTCAGTACAAAGAAGTCGTTATATTTCCGAAGTCTATCATAGTCATACTTTGTACTTTGGTGCGAGAACAAAAGCTCATTTGCGATACTTTCGTTGTGCGCAAAATGTCGCTTCTCGCTGATGGCCAATGTATAATGATTGAGGGGAGTCTTGATTCCGTCGATAGTAAACTCCGTGCCTGCAATATACCTTTCAGCGAGTACAGACTTTTCTATCCTGGAGAAGGACATGCTCTCGTTAAAATGTCGCTTTATTTCTTCCTCAGAACTGCATTTGAAAACTCCGTGGCTAGCATTGCTATCTAGGGGCTTGATAATAATTGGCTTCTTGATGTCCCTGAACAAGGATACAGCATCGTCTTCTGTTCTACAGAACCGATATTCGGGATATAGCAAGCCATGCTTTTTGCTAAATTCTCTCATTAAGAATTTATCGGTGTACAATGCAGCTGTCTTCTTATCTATGGTCGGGACATTGAACGCCTCCCCCAATTCCGCAACAAGATTCATTGCTATATCGCATTCGTCCGAGATAATGCCAGCAATATTATGCCGTCTCCCATAGTTGATGACAGCATCTTTATCAAATATATCTGATTGGAGATAGTTGTCGGCATATTTAAAGCAAGGAGAATCAGGTGCAGGATTGACGACCATCGGAGAAAAGCCCATTTCCTTTATTTTTTTCACCAGCTCTACCTGCCATAAGGTTCCAGGGAGGACTAGAATGGATTTCTGATTATGTATGCTTCTCATAATGTATTGACAAAGTGCTTCAGCCTTTGCGCTCCGGAAATAATACTATTCTGTTCTAGGGTAAAAGCCAGTCTGACATGATCGTCGAATTTGTCCCCGAATGCGATACCCGGAATCATCGCCACATGCTCTTTTTCTAAAAGAGACATGCAGAATCTCCTTGAATCCATGCCGGTACTGCCTATATTAACAAATACGTAAAACGTTCCTTCTGGTGCTGTGAAAGACACTTTCGGGCACGATTTTATTTCCCCAAGAATAATCTCTCGCCGCCTGGCAAACTCTTGTGCTACGGGCACAGAGTAATCTTGGATATGAGTAATTGCTTCTAATGCCGCATATTGTGATATTGTTGGAGCACATACGGCGATATTCTGTTGTAGTTTGATAATAACATCAATTAAATCTTCATTACCTATTACATAGCCAACTCTCCATCCAGTCATTGCGAACTGTTTAGAGAAACTGTTAAAAATCAGGAGATTTTCAGAAGGACAGTATTTTGTAATTGAAGGATATCGATTACCGTAAACTAATGATTTGTAGACCTCATCAGCAAAGACATACAAATGGTTCTCTTGAGCAACTTGGGCGATTCCTTTTAATATCTCATCTCGGTATAATATTCCTGATGGGTTGTTTGGAGAATTATATACGATAATCTTCGTATGTTCAGTAACAGCTTCGCGAATTGCGTCTATATCCGGTTCAAAGTCTTTCGTAAAACTAGAGATAATTACAGGCTTTGCCTTATGCAGTTCTACTATATTCTTGTACTGGACCCAGTAAGGAGCGAGAATAATAACCTCGTCACCTTCGTTAAGGATGGCATTAAGGGCGAGATATATCGCTTCAGTGGCTCCTATTGTAATAGCAACATTGTTTAGATTATATTTCAGTCCTGTCTCTATTGATGCTTGTGTCGCTATCGCTTCCCTTAATTCTGGAATACCGCCATTGGGAGAATATCTTGTCTTTCCTTGCATTGAGGCTTCAGTCGCGGCTTCACAAATTCCCGTCGGAGTCTGGATATCGGGATCTCCGAGTGTAAAATCTATAACATCATCATACTGCTTGGCGAGCATATACAACTGCCGCGAAAGGGTGGGCCCAATAGCCCGGGATATGTTCGAAATCTGCATCATTTCCGTACCACATCCAATATCCTCTCCACATCCTTATCCGTCAGCAGGTGGTGCATGGGCAGGCAGATGACCTGCTCGGCGATCCTGTGCGCCACAGGCAGGTTCTCAGGCCGCGCGGAGTCGAGCCCCCGGTAGGTCGTGAACGTACTGATGAGCGGGTAGAAGTACCTGCGTCCGAGAATGTCGTGGCCCTTCAGCTTCTGGTAGAGGTCGTCGCGGGTCATGCCGTACTTCTGAGCGTCCACGAAGATCGGGAAGTAGGAATAGTTGTGCCGTACGCCCGGCATGTCCTCGAAGTAGGTGACGCCCTCGACATCCCTCAGCCCCTCGCGGTACACCTGTGCTACATGCCTCCTTGCGGCGATGGCCCTGTCGACCTGCCCGAGGTTCAGCAGGCCTATCGCCGAGCGTATCTCGTCCATCTTGCCGTTGATGCCCGGGGCCACGACCGTGGTCTCGTTCGCGAAGCCGAAGTTCTTGAGGTAGTCGATGCGCTGCTTGGTCTTCTCGTCGTGCATGACGAGCGCGCCGCCCTCCACGGTGTTGTACACCTTGGTGGCGTGGAAGCTCAGCGTGGACATGTCGCCTGCGTTGAGTATCGATTCCCCGTCAACCTCGACGCCGAAGGCGTGCGCCGCGTCGTATATCACCTTGAGCCCGTACTTGTCCGCGATCTCCTGGATGCGCTTGACATCGCACGGCTTGCCGTAGCAGTGCACCGGCATGATGGCCGTGGTCTTCGGAGTTATGGCGGCCTCGATCTTGTCGGGATCCATGCCGCAGTTGGACGGGTCGATGTCCACGAACACAGGCTTGATGCCGTTCCACCATATCGAGTGCGTGGTCGCGACGAAGCTGAACGGGGTCGTGATGACCTCCCCGGTTATCCTGAGCGCCTGAAGCGCCGTGATGAGCGGCAGGGTGCCGTTGGTGAAGAGGCTGATATACGGAACCTTGAGATATTCGCAGAGAGCCTTCTCCAGTTCCCTGTGGTAGTGTCCGTTGTTCGTGATCCACTTGCGGGACCAGATGTCCCCGAGGTATTCATTCAGTTCGTCAAGGTCCGGCAGGAGCGGCGACGTCACTGTTATCTGTTCGTTGTCCATATCGTATTTTCTATGCTTTCCGTTCCCGGAAGAGTCCGAGGACGATATTCTTCAGTTCGCGGTATTCCTCCAGCCCAAGCAGCTCGCAGAGGCCTATGGTGATTCCCGCTCCGGCGAGCAGCTGGACTGCCAGCAGAGCCAGCGGTGGCATCCCGGTCAGGGACAGCGCATACAGGGCGGCCATCATCGCCAAGGCGACCCCGAACGAGGGGAGGATATCCTTGAGTTGCGCCCATGAGCCGTAACCTAACATCTTCCCTGAGTAGAAGGAGTTGAGCCAGAAGGAGAAAAGTCCGATCAGCACGCTGCCCCAGAGCATCCACTCGATGCTGATGAAGATTCCGAGCAGTATCGGGCCGACGGCGACTATCTTCTTGACTATCTCCAGCTTGAGGAACAGGTCCGAGCGCCCCTGCACCTGGAGCATGTTGAGGTTTATCGCGTGCAGCGGATAGAGGCATGCGGAGAACACTATAATCTGCAGGTATCCGGCCGCCTCGGACCACTGGTCTCCTATGAGTACATATAGCAACGGTTCCGCAACCGCTCCGAGTCCGAACAGCAGCACGAACGACAGCAGCATCGAGACCTTGATGATCTTCCTGTATCCCTCCCTCAGCCGCGTCCTCTCGTCCTGCACCGAACTCAGGACAGGATAACTCACCCTCTGGATTATCGTAGTCATGTTGGACGAGAATATGTCGGAGAACTGCTTGCCGCGGGTGTACTGGCCGAGCGTCTCCGTCGTGTAGCATTTTCCGATGACCAGTTGGTATATCTCCTTCCATGTGGTGTCGATTAGGCCTGACACCATCAACTTCCATCCGAAGCCGAAAAGTTCACGGAAAGACTTCCAGGAAAACTGCATTGCCGGCATCCAGCGGTTGAAGACCCACAGGAACACCGTGTTGAGCAGTTGGCGGCTTATCTGCTGCCCCACGAGGCTCCATACGCCCATGCCGCACAGCGCCATACCGATTCCGACCACGCCGCTCGCGCCGGACGATATCAGCGACACCTTGGTCTGCGTCTTGAAGTCCACGCGTCTGGTGAGCGTCGTCCTCTGTACTATCGCCGCCGCGTTGATGACGACTATCACAGACATCGCCCGGATCAGCGGCACGAGTTCAGGCTCGTTCAGAAACCTGCTTACCGGCCCCGCCGTGACAGCCATGACTACCGCCAGAAGCAGGCTCAGCACCATGTTGAAAATGAAAGTCGTGCTGTAGTCCACCTCCCCGGCGTCCTTCTTCCTTATCAGCGCGTTCGAGAACCCGCTGTCGACTATGCTGTTGAGGATCGCGACTATGATGAGGATATAGCCTATCAGACCGTACTCCTGCGGGGAAAGCAGACGGGCGAGGACAAGCCCCACCAGAAAGGATATGCCCTGGCCTGCGATATTGTCGATGCCGCTCCAGATTGTACCCCTTACCGTCTTTTCCTTCAGCGATTCAGGCATTGATGTCAGTCTATCCGACGCCCCTCGAGCATGATGCCTGTCAGTTAGTAGTGTATTAACTGACCCTGCCTAACGGTTCCGCTCTTTTTTACGGGCGTTTAATTGTGCAGGAAAATCAGAAGTTTCGATAGGTGACAAAAAATATTAAAATTTAGATAAGAAACAGTAATTTCCGCACCGCTCCATTTCCGGCTTCTTCTCGTCATCTTTGCCTCCGGCCGCATGCGGCCGGACAGAATTTGAACCGTTAAACTTGACGACTATGGAAACCTTAATGCCGATGTATGTGAATCCTCTTTCCGACGCGGGTTTCAAGGCCCTGCTCTGCGACCCTGCCAACAAGGCTGAACTTATCCGCTTCCTCAATGTCTTCCTGCCGGGAGACAGGCGTGTCGCCGACCTCGAATATGCCACCACCGGGTTCCCGGGCATCACACTTGCAAACAAAGCCTCGCGGGTAGACCTGCGCTGCACAGACCTGGACGGACGCAATTTCATAGTAGAAGTGCAGCGCAGTCCGCAGCCCAACTTCTTCCGCCGCTGTGTCTATTACGCGTCAAGAATCTACGCATTAGGTTCCAGAAAAGGAGACAGACAGCAATACGACCTCCTTCCTGTCTACCTTGTCGCGCTGCTAGACAGGGATTTCGGCTTCGACCGTTCAGATTTCAGCTGGAACGACCGATATATCTCGTCTTACACCTTCCGGGAAATGGCGAGCGGACAGGTTGAAGATGAGACTATTTCGATTATATTTGTAGAGTTGAACCGGTTCAGGAAAATCCAGTTCGAGGAATGCCGGACTGCGGCGGAAGAATGGTGCTGGATGCTGAAGAACATGGAGGGGCTGAGGCCGACGCAGGAGGAGATAAAGACGGTGTACTACGAGCTCGAGGAGCTGCTCGATGCAGCTAGGATATCCGGGTTCAACAAGGAGAAGAGAGCCAGATACGATGCTGATATGATAACGGAAAGAGATTACTACAACATCCTCGAGACCGCAAAGAAAGAAGGCGAGGCCGCGGCTGCTTCTCAGATCGCGAAAAAACTTCTGGCGTCGGGAATGCCCGAGGCTCAGGTTGCAGACATTACCGGCCTGACCGCCGGGCAGGTCGCCGGATTGAAATAGCATTTCAGAAAGATATAGACGGGATCAGGATACGAAAAGCACCGCAATCCGACCTTGGAACCTGCGGTGCCCAAGGTATTTGTAAATGATTGCTAAACTATTGTGTCACAAAGACTCTCCAGCTCCCGTCCTTCTCGCCGCGCTCGACATATTTCTTGGCAGTCAGATGGCCCAACAACTTCTGTATAGCCGTCAGGCTGATACCAGTTTCTTCTTTCATATCGGCAAGCGTCAATGTAGGATGCGTCCGCATGGCGTTCAATATCTTAGAATAATTCGGCGTCCGGAATGCAATTCTCTCACCGTCATACCACCACACATTCTTGTCCCTTTCACTTACGAACAGCACATCATTATAGACTTCCGTTGCCACCACATCTTTGAAATATTTCAAAAAGGGACTGATATCTCCGATATCGGCACGGGCACCGTCGCAAGGTACGGGGCCGACTTCGATATCGGTCTGATGCAAGGCTTCCAGATATTCATTTTTATTGCGGCTGCGGATTACGACCATCGGGTAGCCGTGACGGGTCAGGATGTAATTCACCATCAGACGGGCGATTCTCCCGTTCCCGTCCTCAAACGGATGGATACGTATGTAACGGTAGTGAAACAGTGCCGCCAACTCGACCGGAGAGAGGTTTCCTCTGCGCTCCTCGTCGTTATACCAGTCTACAAGATCCTTCATAAGTCCCGGCGTTTCCTCCGGGGAAGCATGGGCAAACCTATCCCCATACCGCGTGATGACGCTGTTTGGCCGAGTCTTATATTGCCCGGCGTGAATCACATAACTCGTCTGTATTCCTCCCGGCAGATCTCTATATACAGTGTAATCCTCACGCAGGATGGTTTTATGCAAAGTGCGGATAAGATTTTGCGTCAAAGGCATTTCCCTGACGGCAGCTTCTTCAGCCATCATCCATAGGCCCACATTGCTCGCAGTCATCTCCTGGACATCACGTATATCCGCCTCACCGATAACCTTTCCGAAAAGCAGAAGTATTTCAGTCTGCCCATAAGTCAAGGTGTTACCCTCGATATGATTGCTATTGTAGTTGAAGTCCACAATGAAACGGCGGCGGAGCCTCTCTATATCCTTATTAGAGAGCGGCTGCAGCTCCTGCCACGCGGCCAAGGCTTTCTTGACAGTTAGATATTTCATACGAAAGCAGTTTGTCAATATGTTGCGTAAATATACAAAATTTTCCATAAATGGTTGTAGCGTTACAACTATTTATGGAAAATATTCTGCTACTGCACCGACATGTGGGTCTGGTGAACTTAAACGATTAATATGCCGCAGTTCCGGAAATTTATTCCTTACTTTGCACGAGACTTTAATATTTAAACTTGATTGACTATGAAAACTTCCAGACAAATCAGCCCGGCGTCGGCTCACAGGTACGTCGACATCCTCTCCGACGCAGGATTCAAGGCAGTCTTCGGCGACCGGCGCAACAAGGACGTCCTCATCGACCTCCTCAACGTCGTCCTCCCTCCGCACCGGCGCGTGCAGGACCTCTCCTACATGACCACCGAACTCCCGCAGTTCTCCCCGCTCTCCAAGGGCG